>MDTE01198018.1_pt1 | contig 22920 bp, 21 predicted proteins | sample 811231 | NCBI WGS metagenome assembly MDTE01 (sample SAMN05326651, study PRJNA326480) | marine metagenome | isolation source: seawater | place: Indian Ocean: Red Sea | collected 2010 | reverse complement strand
CAAGTTGTTCCTCCTGGAGAAACAATAACAACCGCACCATTTTCAGATCAAGAAGTTGGTTTTGTGGAACAAGGACGAGAGCAATCTCGTGGATCACAAAAAAAATGGCAATTTACTATAACTGTTGTTGAATAATAAATAATAATTTGTACAAATTTATATTATTAATAACATTAATATTTATTTCATGTACTACAGCTGAAAGCGAAAGACCGTTCAGTAAAAACATTGACCCTCTGCACAAACCAGTTGCTAATAGACCCGCACCTGATACAGTTGTTGTACTAGATTTAGAAAACAGATATGAATTTGACCTTTTACCTCGATCAATTAATGGTTTTAATGTTGAATTTAATAACGTAAGTGATGACAACGTTGATGAACCTTTATATTTAAAAACAGGTAGAGTAAGATTTGTTATTAAAAATACAGGTACTATTTCCCATAATTTGCGTATTCAAAACTATAAAGAAGACCCAATGGAGCCTAGCACTTTCGATATGTCAGTACCTTCGGTAAATGATTTTTTATTACCTGGTGAATCAACTGAATTTGAATTAAATATGTGGGCAGGTAAATTTATGCTTACGTGTGCGGTAACAAATCACGATGAGAGAGGAATGTTTAGGCCGTTAATAATTGACCCTGATATAATACATCCAGATTTGATATTGCACTAAATTAAACTTATATTGACTATTACTTTTGTTGTATATCCTATTTAGATTGTGATAAAATTCTCATAGGTAACCGACATTATTTATAGAACGGGGTATTGTTTGGAACCTACCACAAATAATTCAGAACTAGAAACACAGATAAATAATGCTATTGAACATAATTTATCTGGAAGAATGACTATCTTAGCAGCTCTTTTAGCTGTTCAAGATGATTTAGGATATATACCTCAAAAAGCCTTAGAAATAGTTTCTGAATTAAACTCGACAACAGTAAACGATGTATGGGGAGTAGCCTCCTTTTACCCTAATTTTAGATTTACACCCCCTACAAACCATACAGTAGAGATTTGTTGGGGCCCTTCATGTCATATCACAGGAGCTCAAGATATAATTAAAACTTGTCTCAATGAACTTAAACTCGAAACAGAAGGCGATACTAGTGATAATTATATCAGCTTTAAATACAATACTTGTTTAGCAGCTTGTGCTCAAAGTCCTGTGGGAAGTGTAGATCACAAGATAATCGGAAGACTTACAAAGGAAAAGATTATTGATTTAATCAATAATCTCAAAAACAATAAGAAATAAACTATGCAAAAATTTATTGATTTAAAAAAGACAGCCCAAAGCCACTACGATAATATTCTTAAAAAACCTCGAATAAGAGTTGGCACAGACATCTCAGGTGTTGCTGCCGGCTCCCTTGAAATAAGCAATGAATTTTCAAAATATATCTCAGAGAAAAACCTTGATACAACCTTATCACATGTCGGTGGATTTGGACTTTCTTATGCCGAACCTTTGATTGATGTTGAAATGCCTGATGGTTCTAGAGTTTTTTATTCAAACGTATCCATTCAAAACGTAAAAAATATTGTAGAGAGCCACATTATTAATGGGAAACCACTTTATGATATAGCATTTGCTTATACTGGCAATTTAGTTAATACGAATAACACCCCAGAATTTTACGAACTACCTGAAAACAAACTTCAGAAAAAAATACTCACTGAAAACTTTGGTCATATTGACCCAACAGATATATATGAATACATAGTAAATAACGGTTATTCAGCCTTAGCAAAAGCATTGTTTGAAATGGAAATAGATAATGTTCACAAAGAAATATTGGATTCCAAACTTCGTGGCAGAGGCGGAGCAGCATTTCCTACCGGTGTTAAATTGGGGTTTTTGAAAGGTTCAGATGCTAAAGAAAAATACATTTTATGTAACTGTGAAGAAGGAGACCCTGGAGCCTGGAATGATAAAGCAATACTCGAAAGTGACCCTCATCGCTTACTCGAAGGTTTAATATTGGCAGCTATAGCTACAAACGCATCTAACGGTATCATTTTTATTAGACACGGTAACGATATTCCAATCGAAAGAACAAAAGAAGCTGTTAAAAATGCTTATGAACACGGCTTGCTTGGTAAAAATATTTTGGGATCAGAATTCTCATTTGATGCAGAAGTAGTATTAGTAGGAGAATCGTATGTAGCTGGCGAAGAAACAGCCTTAATGGAAGCTATTGAAGGTAAGAGAGCAATGCCTAGGTACAAACCACCTTTTCCTGCTGCCTTTGGAGTATGGGGACACCCAAGTAATATTAATAATATTAAAACCATTGCAAATTTACCATCCATAATTCTCAAAGGTAGTGAATGGTTTACTTCAATTGGGACTGATACTAGTACAGGAACTGCTATTTTATGCCTCTCTGGGAATATTAATAAACCTGGGTTATATGAAATTGAAATGGGTACAACTATAAGATCTGTAATAGAAGACATATGTAATGGTATTCCAGATAATAAAGAATTAAAGTTACTTCAAACAGGAGGACCCTTAGGTGGAGTACTTAATTCTACTAAATTAGATACATCTATAGATTTCGATTCAATGGCTAAAGCTGGCGCTATATTAGGTTCAGGTGGAATAATTGTTGCTGATGAAGATGTTGATGTAGTAGATTTAACACGAATGTTGATAGCATTTTGTCAGTTCGAATCTTGTGGGAAATGTTTCCCATGTCGCCTTGGAAATTCACATTTATTAGAAATACTAAATCGAATATGTGGCAAAAACTCATCAGATTCTGATATCGATTTGATGAGAAAAGTTGGTACTAATATGCAACAAGGATCACTTTGTGGTCATGGTCAACTAGGGTTTAATCCGATTAAATCCGCATTAGAATACTTTAAAGAAGATTTCGATTTCGCTTTGGATTCAACACCAAGTATATCCAATACAACTATTAATATACCTACACGAGCTAATCGCTATTAAAGGGAGAAAATAATGGTAGCAAATGGTCAAGAAATAACTATCACAATAGATGGGAAAAATATAACAACATCCCCTGGTAAAACTGTTCTTGAAGCTGCACTAGATTCACAGATATATATTCCATATTTATGCTACCACCCGGGTATGAAACCTTTTGCTGCTTGCAGAATGTGTATGGTGAGAGAAGAAGTAGAAATGGAAGTAGACCAAGATGGTCAAAAAGTAAAACAAAAAGTATTAAGCCCTGCTACTGCATCATGTGCCTTGCCAGTTCGTGATGGGATGGTAATTAAATCTAATACTGAAGAAATACGAGAATTGCAAACAGACATAATGGAAATGGTTATTGCCGAACATCCACATGGTTGTCTTACTTGTCATAGAATAGATTTATGTGGACCTGGAGATATCTGTTTACGTCATGTATCTGTAAATGATAGATGCGTAACTTGTCCTAAAAATGAAAGGTGTGAATTAAAAGACACCGTAAGATTTCTCGGTATGGATATAAATTCTCCTCTGAATTACCAAACACGTAATCTCCCAGTAGAAAATGGCGATCCTTTTTATGATCGAGATTATAATTTATGCATTGTTTGTGCACGATGTGTCAGAGTCTGTGAGGAAGTACGTGGTGATAATGCAATTACTTTCCTTGAAAGGGCAGGGCAGTCTCTTGTAGGGACAAGCAATGGAACAAGTCTTATGCAATCAGGATGTGAATTCTGTGGTGCTTGTATAGATGTTTGCCCAGTTGGAGCTCTAGTAGAGAGGGATAATAAATGGGAAAAAGCTACAAATGTTGAAAAAACGATTTGTAATTTATGTCCTGCTGGATGTCAACTTAATTTTGAATTAAATCAACGTAATAAAATGATCCGTGTTATACCCGAATTAAATTCTCCTGTTAATAAAGGACAAGGATGCTTTAGAGGTAAATTTGGTTCAGATTACGTAAATAAAAAAAGAAATACTACTCCAAAAGTTCAAAATAATGGAATATTCACTGAAATTGAATTAGATAAAATTATTAATGATCTTTCAGGTAGAATCGAAACTATGAGCCCCGATCAAACAGTGTTCTTAGTTGCTCCTAATATTTCCAATGAATCTGCTTATGTAACGCAAAAGTTTGCACGATCAGTTCTAAAAACTAATAATATAATAACTGATACTGATATCTCTTCTCAATATATAGAACCATTAATAAATAGATTGGGATTTGCAGCTTCTACAAATACTATTTGGAATATTGAAAAGTCTGATTGTATTCTCGTTATAAACGCGAATATTACTGAAGAATACAATTTATTAGGTTTACCTATCAAAAGTGCACAACGTAATGGAAGTAAACTTATTACAATTGACTCTAGAGAAACTGAGACAACATCATTTTCAGATAAATGGATCAGACCTAAACCAGGTTCAGAAACAATACTTCTACAATCTATTATTAAAAAAATGATCACTTTAAAAAAGACAAATCTTGATGAAATATTTCAAGAGATTACTCCTCTAGAATACATAGAGAACTTATCAAACCTTTCTGATGAAACTATTACTCAACGTACTGGTATTTGTTCGAACGATATCGATGCAATTACTAGCGAATTGTTCAATGCAAAATCAATTTCATTAATTTACGCATCTGATAATATTCTGTTCCCACATCTTAATAGCTATGTTAATAATATAATTGATTTAACTATAGTGTCTCAAAACGTATTTGTTGAAAATGGAGGGATTTATCCATTATCTCAAGGTAGCAACCAACAAGGTATTATAGATATGGGGTGTAGATCTGAAGTTTTACCAGGGCATCAATTAGTAAGTAATCAAGAATCTGTAAATAAAATTTTAAATACATCTGGTTCGGATAACTTTAATACAAATCCAATTGATTATAATAAATTTGTCGATATGCATAGAAACGCTTTGGTAAAAAATATATTTATAGTTGGAGACATTGAGTCATTTTCAGAAAACCATATAATATTCGATGAGAAACTTCGAAATAATATTGATAATTTGATAACTATAAATCCATCCCCATCTGAAAAACTAAATCAAATTAGTGATTATATTGTACCCACAACACTACATACTGAAGAAAGTGGTACCTTTACAAATTTGGAGCGAAGAGTCCAAATATCTGATGCTATTATACCGACCTCAGGCAATGTTCTTCCAATCTGGAATGTTCTTTCAATAATTGCTTCAAAACTAAGTAATAAAACATTTAACTATAACAATTCTTCAGATGTTATGAACGAAATATCTTCACAAATTACACAATATAAATCAATTTCATATGCCAAATTAAATTCTAATGCAAAAGTAATTTTGAAACCCGCAGAAGATAATCCACTACCAACACAATTGTTACATTCAGATCGTATCTTAATAGGTTTATGTTGGCCAGCCGAAATTAATGTTAATGAGTTAAAAGTAACTTCTCTTAGTAATTGTGAAGATATAAAAAACGAAAATGATATATTGAAATTAATACCTGGGAGAGTTTTGTCGCTTGAAGGCACTGAAATTGAAACAAATCCATTTACTAATAAAAATAAAGTTATTTACGAAAAAATATTGACTATTTCATTGGACGATGCTACCAATCTATCCCTTTCACCTGGAGACAGAGTGAACATTTCATTTAATGATGTTGAAACTACTGCGGAAATCAAAATAGATCCAAACTGGCACAACGGATTTGTATCCTGTACGGATTTATTTGCAGAATATATCTCAGAATTAGAAGAAGATAAAACATTTAACCCTATGCTAAAACCTGGTAAATTACATTACCAAAATGTATTAATAACAAAAATTAACTAATGATTGATTATTATGAATTGGATTATTGTTAGACATGCAGAAAGTAATTGGAACAAAAAAGGTATATTTCAAGGACAGAAAAACCCTAAATTAAGTTCTAATGGTTTAATTCAAGCTTCTAAAATACATCTAGGGCTGAGAAGTTTGTCAATTGAGCATATATATTCCAGTGATTTAGAAAGAGCTAAGAAAACAGCAACTATTTTGAATACTACGTTAAATCTACCACTCGAAACAACTGAAAATATTCGTGAAATAGGATTTGGAGAATGGGAAGGGTTAAAAAGAAACGAAGTAGAGTCTAAGTATCCGTACGAATATGAACAATGGATAAACAAAGGTCTTATACTTGAAAATATTAAAAATGCGGAGAATTTAGATAATTTAATAACTAGACTGACTCAGTTTATTGCTGATGTTAAACTAAAACACTCAGATGGCAAAACTGTATTAGTAGTCTCGCACGGCGGGACAATACGCGTTTTGGCTAAAATGCTTTTAGGATTACCTATAGATCAAACCATTTCAATGTCAACTAATAATGCTGGGATTTCTATCATCGAATCATCTCTTACTAAGAATAATAGTCGACCTACTATTCATCATTGGAATCAAATTACTCATCTTGTAAGTTGAGGTGAATTTAATTATTTTGTCTGATAAACTCAGCTAATGAAATATATTTATATTCTTTTATTAGTTGTCATCTTTTCATTAGGAACAGCTTGTAATAAACCTACTACTACTACTACATTGAAAATATATGCGGCTTCTTCATTAATGAATGTCCTAAACGAATTAACTGAAAACTATGAAAATAATTCGCCTCATACTATTTTGATTTCATTTGCTGGATCTTCTACATTAAGACAACAAATTGAATACGGAGCTAACCCAGATATATTTATTTCTGCAGATCAAATACAGTTTCAAAAAGCTCAAGATTTAAACTTATTAGATAAACAAATTTACAAACTCGCAGATAATAAATTAGCAATTATTACCAATAATCCTGATATCAAAACACTTAATGATATTATTCAAAACAATATAACAATCGCTGTAGGTATGAATGAAGTACCTATAGGAAATTATACTAATCAACTACTAAACAATATTAATAAAGAGATCCAATACGTGAATAATTATTCGGATTTATTCAATAAGAATGTAGTGTCTAAAGAGCGTAATGTTAAAATGGTAGTATCAAAAGTGTTATTAAAAGAAATAGACGTTGGTGTAGTTTATCAAACAGATTTTGAGGCTGTAATTAATAATCAAATGTATAAAATAAATATGCCTGAAAATATTAATATAATAACTTCTATATATGCAGGTATACTTGAACAAACCTTAAACCGTTCATTCTCAAATGAGTTTTTGGATTATATTTCAAGTAACGACACAAAGCACATATGGTTAAAACATGGTTTTATTACCCAAGATTGATATTGTAAATGAATAAAAATAAATCTATATATTTTCTAAATATTAAATATATCCCACTGATTATTTATGTTGGGTTCATATTATTACCTATATTGGTATTATTATTTAATGCGTTTACTAATAATAATGTTATAAATGCAATTAGTAACCCGATAGTTACTTCGGCATTGTTTTTATCATTAATAACAAGCTTCATTGCAATAACAATAGTAATATTTATTGGTATACCTGTTGCCCATATAATTACTAAAAGTGATTCTAAATAGATTAAATACATTGACTACACTATAGAATTACCAATTATATTGCCGCCAGTAGTTGTTGGATTTGCAATGCTTATGACATTTGGGAAAAATGGACCAGTCGGTCAATATCTTATAGATTTTGGAATTTCGATTCCTTTTACAACTATTGCAGTAATCTTAGCTCAAATTTTCGTGGCTTTTCCCTTCTTTCTAAGATCAGTGCGACTCGGATTAAGTAATATCAATACCGATTACGAAGATATTGGTAGTAGCTTAGGATTCAACCCAATAAAGTGTTTTGTTTATATTAATTTACCACTCGCTTGGAAATCAATAATTAATGGAGCGGCATTAGGTTGGGCACGTGCAATTTCAGAATTCGGTGCAACTTTGGTATTTGCTGGTAATCTAACTGGAGAAACCCAAACTATGCCATTAGCTATTATTTCTACTATGGAATCAGACTTTGAATTAGGAATAACGCTATCTGCAATTCTTATTCTAATATCAACACTGGTTTTAATACTGTTAGCAAGATTAAGATACAATACCTAAGCATCGTATGGATCAATTGTATTAATATCGTCTTTTATCCTTCGTTTATCTCTTCTCAAGCTTAAGAAACTCATGTAACTCATTATAGTTAGTATTAATGAAGCAATTGCATATATATATAAATCCTCTTCAGCTCCTGATTGTACTTGAAATGCAGAGTATCCACTAATTAGTATAAAAACAACCATTGAAACTCTAGGCAAAATAACAACTAATAAAGAACCGATTGCTACTCCTAAAGAAATAATAATTTCATTTTGTGGAAATTCAGTATCAGTTATAAAATATGGAGCAATTTCCTGAATGCCTATCATTACAGCCATAAAAGCTCCTATAAATAATGTAATAAAACGAATCATAATAACTCCTTATATTAATTACAGTACATCTTTCATAAATATCAAGGCATTATTGCCAGCAATTTTGTATATCTCTTCATCTTTATATCCTCGTTTAATTAATCCACGGATAATGTTTTTTCCATCGGCAGGGGATTCTAAACCATCCATATATGGTGCAACAGGTGTAGCAGGACCAGTCATGTTTAATGAAGCAAAAGCAACATGGTCGCCAATCAAAGTATCGGTACCTATACCTACATGGTCTATGCCAACCAAATTGACCATATAATCGTAGTGGTCTAAAACGCATTCGATCGTTTGCTCTGGACCGTCACATATTTGATTTGGTACAGCGGTGATACAAATTAATCCTCCATTATCTGCGCATGCTATCAATGCATCATCTTTAGTACTTCTAGATACAGGGGTTAAGGTGTGCGCAAAATTATGGCTAAATATCACTGGTTTTTCTGAGTATTGAATAGTATCTAATTTAGTTTGATGGCTTGCATGAGCTAAATCTATTATCATACCTAGTTTATTCATTCTTTCTACAACATCTATACCAAACTCACTTAACCCAGTATCGGTTCGTTCGTAGCATCCATCTCCTATATATGTTCTAAATGAGTAAGTTAAACCTGCCATTCTTATTCCCATGCTATACAATACATCAATCAGATATAATTGATTACCTATTGCCAGATGTTCAACTGTAGGGAAGAAACCTAGTTTATTAATTGAATTTGCTTCTTTTATATCATGAGGTGACTGAACTACTACAACCTCACTATTATTGTTTATATCAGTAAACATAATACCAATTTCTTCTAACATTAATTGGAAGTCTCCTGCTGAGGGATGACGTTTTGTAATATTTCCTCTGAATCCATTAGCTGTACAAACAGTTGACCATCCACCAGCTTTTGCAGCCTCATAACCCCATGTGTATTCACCAGTGCTGAGATACTCTTGTAAACGAGTCATATCTTCCGTCATAACTATTGGATGTTCATGTAAGTCAATCATTATAACGTTATTCATTATTTCAAGGAATCGTTCTTCTTCTTTGGGAGTTAATTCAACAATTAAAGAATTAATTCTACCAACTTGTTTTGATAATTTTAATCGTTCCTGCATAATATCTCCCCTCAATAATTAATGAGTACCTTCTCTAACTAACAGCGGATCCATTCCTTGCATACCTCTCAAAAAATTCATTTCGCCTCGGTGTCCATTAAAATGGCCTAACATATGTAAGGAGATGGATTCATCGATTTGTTCTGTGCCATTTCGAGCTTTTACCTCTTTTGAAAGATCTTCATCAGTTAGTTGATCTAATAATTCAGCGGTATAATCCCAAACAAGTTCTTGATATTTGATAAAGTTTTCCATACTAGTGATAGTAACTTTTTGTGCATCATCATCAGATTGACCGTTACCATTACCATCAAATGGTAAACCAGTTTTTTGGGCCCATTCTTCATTCCAGATAGGTTCAGTTTCTTTAATTCTCACATTAACAATCATGTCTTCAACTCTAGTTGTGTGCCATAGACACCATGCTATTGAATGACTGCCAAAATCAGGTACAAAGTGTATTTGTTCGTTCGTACCATTACAAGCATCTCGTAAAGCTCTGTGGACAAATGCAAGACTCCATTTTATATGTTCTATTCTACTCATTAAAACTCTCCTTAATATAAATCCATTCATTAGAGATTTTATCATATGGTTTTGATATTTTATCAATAAGCTTTCCCAAGTCGGTTAATGGTTCATCGCAAATGAAATTGCTACAATAATACCCTGTAATGTTATGATCTACTATAGTTTTCCCTGTATATAATGGGTTTTCCTGTAAATTCGGTAATTCAAATTGATTTATACCAGAAATTAAAAGATAAGGATGGAAAAATTGATTTAGATCTGATGCTAAACTTAAAATCTGAGTCGAGCGTTTTGAAAATTTTGGGTAAGAAATAATTAATTCATTAGGTTTTTGTTGTGTTGCATTAATATAAGAGAGCCAGTTGGTAAATGATAATGAAGATTTATCGATTAAATCAATAACAGATGTAATATTTAATTCAGATATTGTTTTATAAGATTCATTGTTGAACATTATTGAAAGTTTATTTAATACGATAGAAGACATTGAATGAGCTGATGGAATGACTCCATCATGCGAGTCTCTTGGCCTAAATATTAAATCCTTTTGAATATTCGAGGTGTCATAAAAACGACTAGATTCCTTATCCCAGAATAGTTCTATCATAGTTGCTGAGAGACTTCTTGCTTTTTCAATCCAAATATAGTCTAGAGTTATTGAATGAAGGGTAATGAGAGTATCTAATATATAGACATAATCTTCTAAATATCCATACGAATTCGAAAAATTGTCTGTATGAATTAAAAGATTATCTTTCATAAGATTAGTTAAAATATATTCTGTATTTTTAATTGCAATATCAAGATAACGTGTGCCGAGAAAAATCGATGCTTTTGCAAAACTTTTGGCCATCATAGCATTCCATGATGTTATGATTTTAGTATCTGTAGATGGCTTTACACGTTTATTTCTTTGCTGGTACAAAAGATACCTACATTCTTCTATAATACTTGAGAGATTTTCTGGCGCGATGTTAAGTTTAGTTGATAACTCATAATGGTCTTGTTGTATGTGTAAAATATTGGTACCTTCGAAATTTCCATTCTTTTGAACCCCATAATATTCACAAAATATTTTACTGTTATCTTTGCCTAATATTTTTTCTATTTCATCTAATTGCCAAGTGAAATATTTTCCCTCAACGCCCTCTGAATCAGCATCTTGGCTAGAATAAAATTCACATGAATCGCCTGTCATTTCTAATATTATATAATCTAAGGTTTCTTTAACTATTCTTAAGTATTGTGTGTTTTTTGTGATTTTATATGCATCAACATATACTGAAGATATTAGGGCATTGTCATATAACATTTTTTCAAAATGAGGTACAAGCCAAAATGCATCAGTGGAATATCTATGAAACCCACCACCAAGTTGATCGTAAATCCCCCCACAAGCCATACCATTCAGTGTCTGGAGAACCATATCTAAACAATCATGATTTTTTGTCGAATAAAAGATTTCTAGCAAATAATTCAAAATAGTTGGTTGAGGAAATTTAGGAGCTGCTCCAAAACCACCATAATTTTTGTCATAGTGATTTCGGATTTGAACTATAGACGTATCAATGACATTTTGAATATCTATTGAATTGAATTGGATATTATCGTTTTCAAAACTTATATGGTTGGTTAATTTGTCTGCCAGGGGTGCTATTTCATCATATTTATTATAAAAAGCATTTTTCATAGCTTCTAAGACTTGTTTAAAACTCGGCATGCCATGGCGTGGTTCAAATGGGAAATAGGTACCAGAAAAGAAAGGTTTTTTATCTGGTGTCAAGAACACAGTCATGGGCCATCCACCATGGCCATTTTGTGCTAATACAGCTTGCATATATATATTATCAATATCAGGTCTTTCTTCACGATCAACCTTAATATTAATAAAATATTTATTCATCAATTCGGCAGTTTCAATATCTTCAAAACTTTCCTTTTCCATAACATGGCACCAATGACACGAAGAATAACCTATACTGAGCAATATAGGCTTATTTTGACTTTTTGAGGCTTCTAAAGACTCCTCTCCCCATGGATACCAGTCGACAGGATTTTCAGAATGTTGTAATAAATAGAGACTTGTTTGATTTGCTAATCTATTTGGCATAACAATAAAACACTTTATACAAATATAATTTTCTAGTATTCTTAGTATATACTAGACTTATTTTTGAAACATTCATTTTTGAGGAATTGAATATATGAAATATGATGATTCGGCAAAATTAACGCATATGTCTCATTGCGCTGGTTGAGCTGCAAAATTCAGTCCAAGTGACTTGGAGCAAGTTTTGCTTCATATACCACAATCTAAACATTCATCCCTATTAGTAGGAATGGAAAATAACGATGATGCTGCTGTTTATAAATTGACAGAAGAAACAGCTATAGTTAAGTCTTTAGATTTTTTCCCTCCAATAGTAGACGATCCTTACTACTTTGGTTCAATTGCAGTAACAAATGCATTAAGTGATATCTATAGTATGGGCGCTACTCCACTTGTAGGGTTAAATATTGCATGTTTTCCTAAAACTATGTCTAAGGATATTATTGGCAAAATTCTCCTTGGCGGATATGAAAAAGCCAATGAAGCCGGTGTTGTAATTGCAGGAGGGCATACCATAGATGACCCTGAACCCAAATATGGTTTAGAAATAACAGGCATTATTAAACCTGGTAATGAAATCACTAATAATAATGCTAAGTCTGGGGATAAGTTAATTCTAACCAAGCCTCTTGGAACCGGAATTATTACGACTTCAATGAAAAATGGCAAACTAAAAAATGATAGTTCAGTGATATTAAATGCTATTAATGTAATGAATACTCTTAATAGGGATGCTTCCATAGTTATGACACAAACGGGAGTTAATAGTGCAACTGACATAACTGGTTTTGGATTGTTAGGCCATCTATATAATATGCTTAAATCAAGCAACAAATCTGCTAAGCTTATATATAATTCTATCCCTATAATAAAAGGAGCAATCGAGTTAGTTAAAGAAAATACTCCTGGTGGAACAGTAAGTAATAAACAATCACTTGAAGAACATATAATCTTTGATGAATCTATACATAATGATGAACAAATCTTATTATATGATGCCCAAACTTCAGGAGGATTACTTATAAGCGTTTCATCTAATAAAGCAGAACAACTGATTTTAGAAATGGTAAATTATAATATAGACGCTAAAATAATCGGTGAAGTAATAGATAAGGATACAAAATCTTCAAAGATAATTGTGGGTTAAAATGAAAAAAATACACGTTCAAATTGAAATTATAGATGAAATGATCAAACATTCAATAGAAGAAAACCCTAACGAATGCTGCGGACTAATCGGAATTAACTCCAATCAAGCACAAAATGTTTTTAAAATGACTAATATTGATAAAAGTCCATATCGATACAGAATGGATCCCAAAGAACTATTAGACACACTAACCGAAATCGAAACTGACAGTGGTAAATTATATGCTATTTACCACTCCCATACACATTCAGAAGCATATCCATCAGCAACTGACGTACGTATAGCAACATGGCCTGATGGTACATCTGTATGGCCTGAAGTCTACTACTTTCTTGTTACTCTACAAGATATTACTAATCCAAATGTTAGAGCATTTGAAATAAATGATGGGGAAATATCAGAAGTTGATATAATTAAGAAGTAGTTGCTAATTGAATTATTTTATTTGCTAATTCTTCTGTAGTTACAATCTGCTCTTCTTCTTTCCCTATATCTGCAGTTCTATATCCTTGTGCTAATACTGCATCAACAGCATCTTCGATCTTTCTCGCTTCCTCGGGAAGACCTAAAGAATACCTCAATAATAGTGCAACACTCAAAATTGTTGCAATTGGATTAGCTTTTCCTTGTCCTGCAATATCTGGAGCAGTGCCATGAATTGGTTCGTATAATCCTTTTGCTTTTATTGACCCATCTGCTGAAGGTATACCTGACAAGCTCGCAGAAGGCAGCATCCCGAGAGATCCAGCTAGGACTGAGCCTTCGTCAGATAATATGTCTCCAAAAGTATTTTCCATTACCATCACATCAAATTGACGAGGGTTTTGAATTAATTGCATAGTACAACTATCTACAAGTTGGTGTTCTAATTTTACGTCTGGGTATTCAGCACTAAGTTCAATAGCTATTTGACGCCATAATCTTGAACTTTCTAAAACATTTGCTTTATCAACAGAGGTTAATTTTTTATTTCGTCCTCTTGCTAACTCAAAACCTACTCGTAATATCCGCGTGATTTCCTTTTCAGTATATTTAAGTGTATCTACAGCTACTCTACCTCTTGAATTAGTCCATTGTTTTTTCGGTTTTCCAAAATATAGACCTCCAGTTAGTTCTCGAATCATTATCAAATCTATATCATCAACGAGTTCTGATTTTAAAGGTATAGAATCTTTCAAAAAAGAATATGATTTAACAGGTCTTATATTTGCGTAAACTCCAAGAGCTTTTCTAATAGCTAAAAGTCCATCTTCTGGTCTCACTTTTGCGGTGGGATCGTCCCATTTTGGCCCACCAACTGCTCCAAACAAGATAGCATCAGCTTTGCTACTTTTTTCCGCAGTTTCTGGTTTTAGGGCCACACCATAACTATCTATTGCAGCACCACCAATTATATCCTGTTCAAAGTTAAATGTATGACCGGATTTCTTTGATATTGCATCAAGTAATTTGACACCTTGTTCGACGACTTCTGGGCCAATTCCATCGCCAGGTAATACCATAACATCGAATTTCACGTAGTTCTCCTTTAAAATAATTATAGAAATTTGTATGTAAATTTATATCGTATATTCTAGATTAATGCTAGTGGAATATACGCCTTCAAAATCGTTACACTGCAGCATTATATATACTTGTTCATCTTTATTAAAATCATAATTTACCATCTCCGTAGAAACTATAGGTATACTGTCTTTTACAATCATTCCTTTTTCATCAGTATTATGAATAACATTTAAGATACACAATGGGGGAATCATATCGGTATGATTTTTAAAACCTTCAAGGTAGATTTTACTTGGATTGATAATATTTGCTTCTTTACTTATTAATTTAATATCTTTTACATAGAAACCTTTATTATTAACTGAATCATCTGTAACATATTCAAACCTGATAAGGAGATTGTCCATAATAGGCAAATTACCAATTAATACTTCTTCATTAATCCAATCATTTACTTTGTTGGTGTAATGAGAACCCAAAGCATAAAAACTAGAACTTTGAGAATTCATTGCAGGAGTAGATAATATCTCCCATGAACGTCCTCCGTCTTTAGATATTTCAAGATAAACAAGATCAAATCGATCTTCAATTTCAAAATAGGTATCAAAAGACAAAGAATAATTATTCAGGTCATTAATTGCGAACTCAAAAGTTATCATATTATCAATAAGATCACCGTTGCCACTCCACCATATTTCATTATTGTTATTTATTATTTCATTACTCATTTGTATAGAAATATTTTGTGGATCTAAGACTTTATAAAATTGTAACGATAAAGGCAACATTTCTATTACTTGAGACTCTGTAAGATCATTTACAGTTGTGGTATTAATAAAATCATCATAAAAATGACACTTTTCTATAAGACAATTTAATATAGCCAAACCCCATTCTTTTAATAAGTCTTCGCTATTATTATGATAATGATGATTTGTTTTTAAATAATGAATAATACCTTCGATCGATTCATTTGGGTACTGTAGTAATTCATATAAATTTAATGTATCAAATCTATCTTGAAGATATATGAAAAACAAAGTGAAATAACCATACTGCTGCAAACTTGGATTATTCAAATTTGACAATGATATTGGTCTAGAAAAAATATTAGAATCTAATTCTTTTTGCAAACCTACAGAATGAGTAATTAATTCAGCAGTGCCTTCTTTTATCCATGAATTAGAATAGGAATTAATTTGGGATTGATATAAATGAGTTAATTCATGGGTAAGCGTAGATAAGAAGGATTGTTCTCCATTTTTGATTTGATCAATGTCAATGAAAATTATATCGACTTCATTGCTTCCGTAGTGTACATCAATTGGATAGTTGTTAGAATGAGAATAATAACCAGCTATTCCTGGATTTAAATTTGTTATGACTACATAAGTATATGAATTCATAGCAGTTTTATTAAAAACATTACTTATAAAAGGTTGTATATCTGTGTTAAATTTTTGAATCCATTGATCTAAAGATTCTGTATTTACATCTTTAACATACTGATTTTCAATATACCAACAATAACGACTATCTCTTAGGTCCTTAGAAATAACTTGTTTTGCAATGATTGGTCGTACTATATATTCATTAATATCAATAACTAAAAATTTTTCGTTGTTTTTAATTTCACATTTCTTATTAGGAATTAAAAATTCTGAACCTGGGCGGTTGATTTGAATATTATTTATTCTATTTATTAAGTTATTTAAATCTAAGCTACTGGGTTGGATTTTAGTTATATTATTAATCGATCTAAATTCTTGGTTTATAAGATACTCAGGAACCCCCCAAGGTTGAACCAATAATGGATATTCCTGAACAGGTTTTTTTATCTCTAGTGATTCAATGGTTGGAACAGAAATGATATTGGATACAGGGGAAGGAGTAGAAATAATATTAGCTGTAGGAAAAAGAATAGACGTATCATCTTTTAAAGTATTTTCAGTAAGAATGTTTTTTTGAATACTTTGAGTAGGAATAGGATTAGAAACATTAGTATCCTCGGAAATGTTTATTTCAGATGTATTGCAAGATATGAGAAATAGTAAAGCGAATATTATATAATTATTTATTAATCGAATTTCCATTATACTCATTCATTGCTACATCAAAGCCATTAGATAATATACTGTAAATCACTCGTGGTATTGAATTAATTACTTCTTCAATTATTTCCTGTTCTTCAGTTCTAAATTTACCTAACACATAATTAATCGTATTTTCATTTCGATCTTGACTAATCCCAATGCGTATTCTTGCAAATTCATTAGTACCTAGTTCACTAATAATAGATTTGATACCGTTATGACCTCCAGCACTACCATTTTTCCTAAGTCGTATTTTGCCAACTGGTAAGTCTAAATCGTCATATATAACCAGAAATTGAATGTTCTTTCCAAGTTTAGAATGGAATTGTTTTAATGATTTACCACTATTATTCATAAAAGTAGTCGGTTTAATTAAATATATTTCTGTTTCTTGGAAATGAAATGAATCCCATTCAGCTGAATTAGAACTCTTTTTAAGGTTTAATTCGAATTCTTTTGATAATTTATCAATAACATCGAATCCTATATTATGACGGGTGCGATTATATTTTTGTCCAGGGTTACCTAAGCCAACAATAAGCATTTTATTATTTTCAGAATTTACTGGGTTTTTACGAAATAATTTATTAAAAAACATATTAAAGCATCTCTAATAATTCTTGTTCGGTAATAATTTTAACATCTAATTCTTTTGCTTTAACCAATTTAGAACCGGGATCTTCACCCGTAATCAGGTAATTAGTAACACTGGAAACATTGTTAGTTACTTTCCCGCCATTACTATTTATTATTGATTCAAAATCAGATCTAGTATGATTGGCCAATCTTCCTGTAATAACAAAAGTTAATCCCAATAAACTATTTGATTGCTTTTCAATGTTATTAGAATCTGTATTTAGTCCTAGACGATTAAAGCGTGTTATCTGATATCTATTATTTTGATTAGAAAAATAACTACAAATGCTTAATGCGATTTTTTCACCAATACCAGGAAATGTAGTAAGTTCTGATTCTTTCATTTCAAAGAGATCAAATATATTATTAATATTGCGAGATAATATACTGGATACTTCAGAGCCCACAAATTTAATTCCTAAGGCTGATATTAAAGAATAAAGAGGTCTTTGTTTAGAGTCTTGAATAGATGCTAATAAATTATTTGTTGAAAGTTGCTTGAATCCTTCGAGAGCTATTACCTGATCAAACGTTAATTCATATAAATCAGCAGGAGTATTTAACAAATTTGATCTTATTAAGGATCGTATGGTTTCTTCACCTAGGCCTCTAATATCCATACAATTTTTACTTACAAAATGAATTATATGGTTTTCAAATTGATCAGGACACTCTGAATTTATACAGTAATAATTAACATCATCTGAATACTTATATATTTGAGAGGTACATGCAGGGCATTTTGTAGGCATTGTAAAAATCTGTTCATTTCCTGTTCTTCTTTCCAAAACTGGACCCAATATTTGGGGTATCACATCACCTGAACGACGTATATATACAAAGTCATTAACACGAATATCTTTTTTAAGTATGTCATCATAATTATGCAATGTAGCATTTTTAACAGTTACTCCACCAATAGTTATAGGTTCTAATTCAGCAAAAGGATTCAAACTGCCAGTTCGGCCAACATTTATACCTATTTGAATTAATTTTGTTATTTCTGTTTTTGCAGGGTACTTGTAAGCTATTGCCCAACGCGGTTCTCTAGCAACCGATCCTAATATACTTTGTTTTTGATAAGAATTTACCTTAATTACAATACCATCAGTATCGTAATTAAGGGAATTTCGCATCTCTGTCCAATAAGCATAATAATCAGAAATCTCCATAACTGAGGTTACAACTTTTCGATGTTCGTTAATGCTAAATCCTTGAGTTTTTAACCAATCTAATGTTTCGCTATGAGTTTGATATTCATGAATTCCATTATTAGTGGCAATCGCATAGATAAAAATATCGAGAGGGCGATTTGCTGTTATTTCTGGGTCCAGTTGCCTCAGAGAACCTGAAGCAGTATTTCTAGGATTTGAATATGGTTGTAATCCTTGTGATTCTCTTTCTTTATTAAAGTTATGAAACTGATCTAAAGGGCAATAAACTTCTCCGCGAACATCTATCAGTGAATTACTAGTAAATTTAATATTGTGAGGGAGATTTTTGAGAGTTTTTATATTATTAGTTATATTTTCACCAATAATACCGTTCCCTCTTGTAGATCCAGTAGTTAATGAACCATTTTCATATAAGATTGAAACTGCAAGGCCATCAAATTTCAATTCGCATTGCATCTCAAATGAGTCATCATCTAACAACCGACTTATACGAGCATACCATACCTCTAATTGATGCTTATCGAATACATTTCCTAAACTTAGCATAGGAGATTTATGATTAACTTTAGCAAACTGATCTAAAGCAGGACTGCCAACTTTTTGAGTTGGAGATGCTGGATTCACTAAGTGAGGGTATAACTCTTCAAATTTTTTTAGTTGATTAAATAATTCATCGTATTCGGAATCAGAAATTTTGGAATCATTTAATTGGTAATATTGAATATTATGAAATTCAATCAAGGATCGTAATGAATCTATTTGTTTATATATATTCTCATCTGTCATGATTATTATTCGAATTGTTATTGTATTGCTGATAAATACTATTTATAGTTATTCATTATTCATTTAAATTACCAATATATTATACCAATAACAAATACTATAAATCTCTATTAAAGAGGATTACGTGATCAATGTACTAAATGACATTGTTATTTTAGATGCTTCAGAGGGTATTGCGGGGCCATATTGTTCTATGTTGCTACAAAATATGGGCGCTAGAGTGATTAAACTTGAATTTGATCAATACACAGATGCAAGAAATGATGTTCGTTATCAATTATGGAACCGTGGGAAAGAGCAATTTTCACTCAACCTTGAAAAAGCTGATTCCAAATCAATTTTATCTGAACTTATTAAGATATCTGATGTAATTATCCTTGATGGTATTGAATCGGAACTTTCAATAAATGAACTTGATTATGAATCAGTACGAAATCACAATGATAATATAATATATTGTATTATTCCTCCTTTTTCTTCAACAGGGCCTTATAAAGAAAGACACGGGAATGAATATTCAGTTGGAGCTGCTTTTGGATTAATGGGCGACCAAGGAGATGATGGAATACCAGAATTTGTACGGGTGCCTACAGCGGCTTATGGTGCAGCCTTTAATTCTAGTTATCATATTACTGCCGCTCTCTTATGGAAAGAAATCCATAACGAAGGTAAAAAAATTGAAATTTCTTTATCCCATAGTGCTATGGTTATGCAAAGTGCTCAATTTATGACGGGCATGAACCTTCCGGTAAGAAAGCCAATAATACGTGATGGAATAAGGGCAGGGGTTCCTATATATAGATTATTTAAAGCCAAAGATGGTTGGTTTTTTCTAGCCGGTGGAAATCCATCATTTTGGAACAAATTGTGTATAGGTCTAGAACTTGAAGAACTTGTTATTGACGAAAGGTTTATTGATGCTCCCTGGGGAATTCCCGCTGAATATCATCTAGAGCTTGCAGAAATATTCGAACCTATATTCAGGAAAAAGACGTTAGAATATTGGGAGGAATTCATGAAGTTAACAGATATACCGTTTGCCAAAGTAGGAACAAAAAGCGAATATATCAACCATGAACAAATGTCACATAATAAAACAATTGAATCATTTAATAATAATAACTTAGGAAATACTAAACAGATATCTAACATCGTATATTTTGATGGGGGGAAAACTGAAATAAACCCACTAGTTAAACCTACAGGTTTTGATAATAATAAAATATTAACAGAAATTGGATATACGCAAAAAGAAATAAATCATTTTAAAGATAAGAATATAATTTATGGAAATAATGAATAATAAATTATTACAATCGTTTAGAGTGCTTGATCTAGCTGGATATATTGCAGGAGCATATTGTTCCGGATTACTTGCTGACTTAGGCGCAGATGTTATCAAGGTTGAATCTTTTGATGGAGATGGATTTAGGGCCCTTGCAGGATTTGAAACATGGAATAGAAGTAAACGAGGAATAGCAGTAAATTTGCAACACCAAGAAGGTAAGGACATTATTTATGAAATTTCTAAAATTAGTGACTGTGTTGTTCAAAATTATCGTTACGGGGAAGCAGAAAAATTAAATGTAGATTATGAAAGCCTTCTTAAATACAACAAAAGTATTACATATTGCACTATAAATGCATATGGGACCACTGGCCCCTATAATAAAACCCCGGGATTTGATCCATTATTTCAAGCTATGAGTGGAAGCATGATTTATCAATCTGAAAATGAAGATAGACCAGCATTTATGCGAGTAGCTTTATCTGATTATACAGCGGCCTTACTAGGTGCATGGTCAGTCTGTTTGGGTTTATTGGATAGAAGCAAAACAGGCAAATCTCATAATGTTGAGACATGCTTAATGAATACAATTATGGCAGTACAAGCAGCAGAATTTTTCTTCATTGACAATAAGCCTTGGGAATTGGAGTCAACGCATGATAATTTTGGAATTAATGAATACAAACGTTTATATCAATGTAGTGATTCCTGGATATATATAGATGCCCAAAGTCAAGAGAATTTTAATATGATCAAAAATTCAACTAAATCATCATCGCAAGAAGATTTTATCAAACACTTATCAAAGATTAATTCAAATAAAATTATAAAATTAGTACGAAGCTATGGTGGTTATTGTGAAAAAGTTAGCACCACAAAACAATTAATGGAAAATGAATTTTTAGCCGATCATTCAATGCAAATATCCGTAACATCGCCAACGTATGGAGAAATCAAACAATCAGTACACCCTGCGATAATAGATAATAAGCATATAAGCACTACAAAAGCCGCCCCACAACTAGGAGAAGATACAGATAAAGTTTTACAAGAACTAGGCTACTTAGAATCAGATATCATTGAACTTCGAAATAGGAGAGTTATACTATAATTTCGGATATTTGAAAAAGAGGTTTAGTGTTTGTGAAATTCTGGCTATCTATAATGATTGTTTTGGCTGTTTGCGTGAAGGCATTATGGACATTTTCAATAGATTTAAACTTAAAATTAGTAATAGCATGATATTTAGGCGGAGTTTCTGGACTAGTATCCGATACTCCTGCTAGCATTTCAATTTCAACTAAACCTAAAGGATCTAAAAGGTTTCTTACAATTTTATAATGAGAATTTCGATAATAAATATTATCAAATTTTGTTTGATTTGTGTTTGGAAAAAACATACTAACAACAATCATGTATAAGCTCTATATAGCTTTAATTTCTTTGAGATTTTCTATAGCCTGATCGTCATAACCCAACGAATTAAGTATCTCTTTGTTATGAGCACCAAGGTCGGGTGCTATACCAGGTTTACTAGGTGTTTCAGAAAGTTTCCAAGGTGTGCCATGAATTTTTAATGTCTCACCATTTGGATATGTCATCTTTTGTACATAGCCATTAGCTATAATATTAGGATCTTCCGAAGCTTCTAACATGCTGTTCACAGGAGCTGCAACCATATCAGCTTCTCGCAACAATCCTACCCAATGATCTCGTTTGTTTGTTGCAAACAATTCTGATAATTGATTAAGTATCTGATTTTTTTTATCATCAGATTCAAATGATATCCCAAGATCAGCTAATCCGTTTTTCTCCATTGTTTCATGAAAACCTAGAAGCTTTAGAGCTGGAATCCAATCATTGGCACCAAGTTGTATTGCTAATGGTTTCCCATCTGCGTCATTAAAACATGCAGCAATTCCAGCACGTTCTCGACTTCCATTTATTCTTGCTCCAGTAATAGGGGGTTGATTTCTCCACATTGCCGTTGCCATTGTCCATCCCATTAATCGAAAAGCACTTCCTATAAGTGAGGTTTCAATTTTTTGGCCTTGACCTGTTGCTCGTGCATGAATGAGTGCTGCAAGTACACCACCAAATGT
>MDTE01200888.1_pt1 | contig 22923 bp, 18 predicted proteins | sample 811231 | NCBI WGS metagenome assembly MDTE01 (sample SAMN05326651, study PRJNA326480) | marine metagenome | isolation source: seawater | place: Indian Ocean: Red Sea | collected 2010 | reverse complement strand
TCGAAAAGACAAGGGAGTATGGCGTGAAGCTCGCGCTGATTAGCGACATTCATGGCAACCTGGAAGCGTTGCGAGCCGTTCTGGAAGATATCCGTCAGCAAGGTATCAAGGACATTTGGTGCCTGGGGGATGTGATTGGATATGGGCCGAACCCTTGCGAGTGTCTTGATACTGTGATGCGAAGTTGTTCTTTGACGATTCTTGGCAACCATGATCAAGCTGCGCTCTTTGATCCCGAAGGCTTCAATCCAGTAGCCCTCCAGGCAATCTATTGGACCCGTGACCAGTTGGATGCGGTCGGCGCTCGCGATCAAATTAACGCACGTTGGGACTTCCTGGGAGAATTGCCAAGAACCCACAAGGTGGACGATCTTCTTTTTGTCCATGGTTCACCGCGCGACCCAACCAACGAGTATGTGTTTCCAGAGGATGTCTACAACCTGCGGAAAATGGAGGGCTTGTTTTCGCGATTTGAAGGCTACTGTTTCCAGGGGCACACGCATATTCCGGGCATGTTTCCGCTCGAGGGTGATTTTCGTTCTCCGGATGAACTCGGCGGCGAAGTTGTCCTGACCGGTGACAAGGCAATGTTCAATGTGGGTTCCGTTGGCCAGCCCAGGGACAGCGATCCGCGTGGCAGCTACGTTATTCTTGATAAGAGTGAGCAACGCCTGATTTTTAGGCGCGTTGAATATGATTTCGAGGCCACTGCCAACAAGATCTACCGCGTTGATCAACTCGATAATATGCTCGGCGATCGTTTGAAATCGGGACGCTGAATGAGGGATTTTCGAGTGCCGATGTCCGTCCGCTAGGACCGGGTGCTGCAGGCCTTGCCCACCAGCTTATTGGCCTCAGGCATTGTGGAGTCCGCGCTACACATCACTTCAGCCTGCAGTGGCTGGTACACTTCAGCCTGCAGTGGCTGGTACATGACGGCAACGGGGCCCAGTGAGGCCGCTTGACCGTTGTCGTAAGTCGTCCTAGACTTTGAGTTTGCGGCTCTGGAAAGCCGTTGCGTGTGGGTGTGTTTGATGCGGTTCAACATACTGGCTGCTCCCTGGGTTACGCTAGAGGTCGCTAGATTGCGTCAAGGGTTACGCTGTGAAGCGAGCGATCATCAGTGATATTCACGGCAACCTGGAAGCGCTGCAGGCAGTGCTAGACGACATCTCCAAGCGAGATGTCGACGAGATCTATTGTCTAGGTGATGTGATCGGTTATGGGCCGAATCCCTGTGAATGCCTGGACGTGGCAATGGATTTTAAGGTCTGCATTCTGGGGAACCATGACCATGGTGCCCTGTTTGATCCTGAGGCGTTCAGTAGCGGCGCCGAACGGGCGATTTTTTGGACGCGACAACAGTTAGAAGCTGAAACAGGCGAACAGCAGCGTATACGGCGTTGGGATTTTCTTTGTGAGCTGCAACGAAATCACCGTGAAGGTGATCTCTTGTTTGTCCATGGTTCGGCACGGAGTCCGTTGAACGAATATATTTTTCCGGAAGATGTTTACAACTCGCAGAAGATGACCAGAGTATTCCAGCTCATTCAACAGTATTGCTTTCAGGGGCATACGCATGTTCCCGGAGTATTCACCGATAGCAATGAGTTCTTTAGCCCACCAGATATTAACAACCGGTATCGTTTGAGTAGTGACAAAGTGATGGTCAATGTTGGCAGTGTTGGTCAGCCTCGCGATGGTGATCCGAGGAGTTGTTACGTGACGCTGGAAGAGCAGCAGGTTGAATTTCATCGTGTCGAGTACCCTCAACAGGAAACGGCTAACAAAATTTTCGGGATTCCAGATTTGGATGATTCGCTCGGGGAGCGACTCCTCGCAGGGCGCTGAAAACGGTTGATTGCCGACCGTGAAGCATCGCTCTGCCGATCCTGTTGCACTGTGGTCACCTGGTAGTGTGGCCGCCTCTTTTGAAAGAATTGGTACATCGTGGAAAGACGGTTGGTTCTTTTTGGTTTGAGTGCTGCCCTGGTTGTGTTCGGGTGGACTTGGTTACAGGAGAAGTTGCTACCGCCTGTACCCCCTGCACAGGGTCCCCTCGCTGATGAGCTGGAGAAGGGGAAGCAGGGAGAGGCTGCCAGTGAAATTGGTGACGAGAAGAAGTCAGAGTTGGTGGCGGACAAGCAACCCGATGACGCGGCGGCAGCACAGGATCGCGCGACGGAGATTTCGGGTGCCACAGCCGATCCAGCTGCTCCACAGACGTCGGATCAGGCAGCGCCGGTTGAAGGTTCGCAAAATGCGGTTCCTGTGGTGTTGGGTTCGGCCGAGCAGGGCAGTCGTATGCTGGTCGTTCTCAATAGTCGTGGCGGCGCTATCGAACGGATTGAGTTGACTGAGCGACTGGCGAGCGGCGAATTTCGTTACCAGTCTCTGGTAGATGACAGCGGATATCTGGGACCTTTGGGGCTTCAGGAAGACGAAGCGGGGGGCCTGCGCGTGCAGGTTGTGGGACGCGGTACCCCGGCCGCTTTGGCAGTTAGTAGTGATTCGCAAGTTAGTGCGGGTTTACAGAGTGGCGACCTGATCACCGACGTGGATGGCCAGCAGTTTGGAGATGTTCAGGCGTTTCGGGAATGGCTTGCGGCTACGAAGCCGGGGCAGTCGACAGAGTTTTCGGTGAATCGGTCCGACGAGAATGGTGAATCACTCGCATTGAAGTTTTCTGCAACGCTTACGCGCAGGCCATTAGTGCTGGTGCAGTCCTCAGGCGACGTGCTAGCCACGAGTCCATTGTCGTGTCTGCTCTCGCTGACCAGTATTGGAAAGCTGAAACGAAAAAGAGATGAGGATGAAATTGTTGGCCTCCCATCACTGCGAGAAGGGGTTTGGCGCGTCGAGTCACGCAACGACGCGTCTGGGATGACCGTAGAGTTTCACTTTGCACTCACCACCGAGGCGCTCAAGGTGGCTGGTGTGACCGGGCCACTGGAGATCATTAAACGCTACCAACTGAATGCTCCTGTAACGAGTGCTGCTGAAGCAACGGAAACGGATCGGCGCAGCGCCTTTGGCTATCACATTGATTTCGACATTGAAATACGAAATCAGGGACCTGACGAGTTGGCACTCAGCTATGAGCTTGATGGTGCCAACGGACTGCCGCTGGAAGGGTGGTGGTATTCTTATAAGATCCACACCGCCTGGTTTGCGACCCCTGGCGCGCGCGACGTCGCCTGGAGGCTGTCGGGTGGAAATGCAAATCTACTGGGCGCGTCTGAAGTCCTTTCGGCAACACAGGAAGGCGACCCCGATAGCATGCTGGAGTTATTGCCGCAGGCAGGAGAAGTCGCCTATGTAGGTGTCGATACCAAGTATTTTGCTGTCATGTGGGTTGGTCGCGACACCGATCAAGGTCTGAATCTTGCCAAGGCCCGGGCGCGCGCTGTCAGCGCCTACGAAGGCTCCCAAGTGAAACCAAAGAAGGTGAATGTGACCTGCCAGTTGCAATTTCCCGTGGTAACGGTTCCAGCTGGTGGGAATGTGACAGGCAAGTACACTTTGTTTACCGGCCCCAAACGGCAGGACGCGCTCAGCGCCTACGGTCTGAGTCAGTTGATCATCTACGGCATCACGCCTTTTTCCCAGATCGCCGGCTTTCTTTCCGGGTTGCTGCACTTGTTTGCCAGTTTACCGATGGTGAATTACGGCATTGCAGTGATCATGCTCACGGTCGTCGTACGTAGTTGTATGTTCCCGGTCAGTCGGATGGCGGCCAAGAATGCGGCCATGATGCAAGAACTGGCTCCGGAAATGAAGGCGATTGCGGAGCAGTACAAGGACAATCTCGAAAGACGTGGCCAGGCCCAGCGAGAATTGTTCCAAAGACATAATTACAACCCCATGGGGGGGTGTTTGCTGATGTTCCTGCAGTTGCCGGTCTTTATCGGTTTGTACAAATCACTTTCTGTCGATATTGCATTACGGCAAGAGCCCCTGATCCCCGGGATTGATTGGTGCTCCGACATGGCGGCACCGGATCGATTGTTCGCCTTTCCCGGTTGGGTGCCAGATATGTTCGCCGCCGAAGGTGGCTGGTTCGGGCCTTATTTCAATCTGCTGCCGATGGTCACCATTGTGCTCTTTATTGTTCAGCAGAAGATGTTTACGCCACCACCGACTGATGACCAGCAACGCATGCAGCAGCGGATCATGAAATACATGATGGTCTTCATGGGTGTCATGTTCTTCAAGGTGCCCAGCGGTTTGTGTGTCTACTTTATTGCTTCGAGTCTATGGGGAATTGCGGAACGAAAGTTGATTCCCAAGCCAAATGTTTCCGTCGCGGTAGCCGGCGGAGGGACTCTGACTCCCGCTGTGGATCCGGCCAGTTCCGCGCCGAGGCGAAAACGCCCCAAGCCGGGGAAATCCCAACGAAAACGTCGCAAGTAGCCCCGGCCCGGTGAGGGTTCGGGTGTGAGGCCCCGATGAGTGTAGATGTGGAAGACACCGTCGCGGCGATTGCCACCGCTCCCGGCGCGTCGGCGCGGGGCATTGTACGCGTTAGCGGACGTGAGGCGCTGGCATGCGTAGCCCGCTGTTGTTCGCCTGAAACACGCACCCAGTTAGGGCGTTCAAAGGGCAGTTACAGATCTCCGGCGAAAGTCCATACAGCCCCTCCGATTTCCGAAGTGCCGGTGCATTTATTCGTCTGGCCCACCGAACGCAGTTTTTCCCGCCAGCCTACCGTCGAGATTCATACGATTGGTTCACCGCCAGTTCTCGGGGCTATTCTGCGTGCCGTCTGTGACGCGGGTGCGAGATTGGCACGTCCTGGCGAATTTACCTTGCGGTCCTTTCTGGCAGGGCGACTCGATCTTCCCCAGGCAGAAGCCGTGCTGGGGGTAATCGATGCGGCCAATCAGACCGAGTTGCGTGTTGCTTTGGAGCAGGCGGCGGGTGGATTATCCGGTGTGATCGAAGGCCTGCGACAACGCCTGCTGGAGTTGTTGGCACACCTTGAAGCGGGTATGGATTTTGTGGATGAAGATATTCAGTTTATTGAACAGGAGCATTTGCAGCTTGAATTGACGTCGATTCGCACGCAGTTGACTGACCTGGAGGTCCGCTTTCGAGACCGCGGACAAGGAGCTGGTACGCCGCGCGTTGTGCTGCGTGGGGCGCCGAACGTAGGCAAAAGTAGCTTGTTTAATGCGCTGGCCGATGGCGGCAGTGCGCTGGTCTCTGATGCATCGGGAACCACTCGAGATTACCTTGCACAACGTATCCAATGCGAAGGCGTAACCTTTCAGTTGATCGATACAGCAGGGGTCGAAGAAAAGATTCAGGACTCGCTGGTTGCGAGTGTTCAGACTGCGATGCAAGCTCAATGGAGTAATGCGCATCTGGAACTTTTCTGCCTGGATGCGACACGAGAGCCAACTGACTGGGAGCAGGAGCAGTTGGCAGGTCGTTCTCCGCTCCCCAGACTTGTGGTGCGGACCAAGGCGGATGTGACGTTCCCCGCGGCGTCTATTGCTGGTGCGATTGTTACCAGCAGCCAGACCGGTCTGGGGCTGGCTGCCCTGAAATCAGCAATTGCTGAAAGGCTCACCCAGGGAAATGCCGTGCGCGGCGAAGTGGTGTCGTGCACCGCCGCGCGGTGTCGCGATTCTCTGCGCAGAGCTACCGAACGCATTTCGGCTGCGTTACCGTGGGTTGCTGCTGCGGCAGGTGAAGAGCTGATTGCGGTGGAAGTACGGGCTGCATTAGATGAGATTGGGCAGATTGTCGGGGCGGTTTACACGGATGATATTCTGGATCAAATCTTTAGCCGTTTTTGCATTGGCAAGTAAGTGAGGCCGGTTGACGCAGGTGTGGTGCGTTTTTCAAACCTCAACTCGAGAGTGGTTTACCCATGTCCTGTTCGTCCATTCTGGTTCTAGGGTCGGTCAATGTTGACCTAGTGGCTCATGGAAAACGGTTACCTGTGGCTGGCGAGACTGTAATTGGCGCAGAGTTCTTTCAGGCTGCGGGTGGGAAGGGTGCGAACCAGGCTGTGGCGGCGGCCCGGCTAAGTCGCGATGCGGTGACGCTCATCGCAGCGGTAGGCGACGATCCGTTGGGCAGACAATCGCTACTCGGCTTCGAACGAGAGAACTTGTTGATGGACTACATCAAGGTGGTGCCAGATGCTGCGACCGGAGTTGCCTTGATTATGGTCGATCAGGAAGGCGAGAACTGCATCAGCGTAGCCTCCGGAGCCAACTATTGTCTGCGGCCGGACGATGTCGCGGCAATTCCCGACGAAGCGTTTCAGATAGCACGCGTTTTTCTGACGTGCCTGGAATCACCATGGGCAACGGCAGCAGCGGCGTTGCGGCGAGCTCGCGATGCGAACTTGACTACGATTCTCAATCCCGCACCGGCGAGTCGTGAATTGGCAGAGCATCCTTTGTTGCGAGATGTTGACGTTTTGACACCGAATCTAGGCGAGGCTGAAATGTTAACAGGGTGTCGCATTGACGGAGACCGGGATTTGGCAGAGGCAGGTAAAACGCTCTGTGCTGCAGGAGTCGGTCGCGTCGTATTTACCCTGGGAGCGCGTGGTGCGGCGATGTATGACGGTACGTTAACAAGGTTTCCTGCGATTGCCACTGATGTCGTGGATACCACTGCCGCGGGTGATGCTTTCAATGGTGCGCTTGCGGTGGGGCTGGCGGACGAAAAAGGGCTGGCAGAGGCGGTACGCTACGCAATCGCGACCGCGGGGCTTTCCGTGGCCAAGACGGGCGCACAGCCGTCGTTGCCGTCACGAATTGAGGTCGAAACACGCGTCGCGCAGTTATGACCCGGAATCGGGTAATCCGTACTGTTCACTGAGCCAGCGCAGGTGTCCGTGTTCCTTAATGAGTTTGATAGGCTTCCGCAGCGGCGCACACACGCTCAGCGACTTGCAGCGGAGTTTCTCCCGTCTGTTGATTGATCCAGCGGCATTCTGAGAGACTGCGGAACCAGGTTTCTTGCCTTCGGGCAAATTGACGTGTACGGGCCTTGCAGCGTTCTATTGTTTCAGGAAGATCGCACGTCGATTCCAGGTACGCGATGATCTCACGGTAGCCGACCGCTTGCATCGCTGTCCTGCTGAGACTTCCGTGGCGCGCTAGCAAGTCGCTGGTTTCAGCGACCAATCCATCGGCAAACATGCGTTCTACTCTCGAATTGATACGTTCGTGAAGTTGCGGACGTGGCCACGCCAGTACAAATACCCGGCATCGTTCAGCAGGCCTGCCTTCTTCGAATTGCGTTTGTTGATGGCTGATAGGTTGGCCGGTGATCTTGTAGTACTCGAGCGCGCGGATAATACGGCGCTTGTCGTGACGATGCAACCTGGTGGCAGTCAGTGGATCGACTTGATGCAACCTGGCATGCAAGGCATCCAGTCCGACCTGCTGCAGCTCTTGCTCTACCTGGTTGCGAAATTCCCAGTCGGCAGGTGGCCCGTTGAGCAGGCCTCGCAGCAACGATTTCAGGTAGAGAGGAGTGCCTCCGGTGAAGAGCACTTCCCGGCCCCGTGAGCGGATATCTGACACTTTCTCGTGGGCCAGGTTGACATATTCTGTCACATTGAATTCGACTGTGGGTTCGACCAGGTCGAGCAGGTGGTGTGGGATCCGTTGTTGGTCTTCTTGTGATGGTTTCGCGGTTCCAATGTCCAGGCCACGATAAACTGCCATCGAGTCCAGCGAGATAATCTCTGCGCCAATTTTCTCTGCGAGGGATAGGGATACCTCGGTTTTCCCACTAGCTGTCGATCCGACGAGAAACCAGCAGTTGGTTGCCAGATCCGATGTGGGGTTATCCCGATCTGTGCTGGTTGGAAGAGAAGATGTCACGAAAGAGGCCCTTGTGTGCCAGGAAAATGCACTCGCAAACTAACGGGATGACGGATTCGGGGCAAGCGCGTTTTCACTTGCGTTTTTCGTCTGCTGGACCGGGTGTGAGAACGACTCAAGGTTCGATTTGCGATCCCAATATTGCCAGAAAATCACGCATCCATGCAGGATGGGCTGGCCAGGCGGGTGCCGTGACCAGATTTCCATCCGTGTGGGCATTGTCGAAACCTGCGGTGGCCGCAATATAGGTCGCTCCTGCAGTTTCGACTTCGGGTTGAAGTGCGGGGTAGGCGCTACATGAGCGGCCGGCCAGTATTCCCGCTGCCGTCAGGATTTGCGCACCGTGACAGATTGAGGCAATCGGTTTATTCGTTTCTGAAAAGTGCTTTACGATATCGAGCACGGTGGCATCAAGTCGTAAATATTCAGGAGCGCGTCCACCTGGAATAACCAGGGCGTCATAGGATTCTGCGTCGACATCGTCGAATGTTGCGGTGAGCACAAAATGATGGCCTCGTTTCTCGCTATAAGTCTGCTCGCCCTCAAAGTCGTGTACTGCTGTAATTACTGAATCGCCAGCTTGTTTTCCGGGACAGACGACATGAACATCGTGGCCGACCATCAACAAAATCTGATAGGGCACCATGACTTCGTAGTCTTCAACGTAATCCCCAACAAGCATTAGGATCCTGCGGGCAGACATTTGATCTCCTGAATTCAAGTGATGTGGGAAGCGGAAGTCGCGGAGCAGCTTTCCTGCAGGGGTGATGCAGAGTATTACTCACGGCAAGCGTCCAATTATAACGGTTGCCAGGGTGGTGCAGAGGGATGCTGGCGATCCTTGTGTTCGTCTTCATGCTGGACGAGCCAGCAAATCCTGTGGGTGTCAAACCGTCTGCAGGGCACGGAACGGCGCTGCTCCTTTACGAGTCGTCGCTTGGCCGCCACAATACGAAAGTAGCGGCAGTGTGTGCACATGGATCCGTGCTGCATACACGACAACTTTCGGCTTGCGAAACAAACTTTCAGACAACGTGTATGGCATGGATCGCAGGCATTGTGAACCGAGCGACCTGGTTCGAGCTGACTTGCTACGAAAGGGTAGCAGGCCTGGTAGTACCGACAGGACTGTGCGGAGGGGACTGTGCGAACCGCTCTAACGCTCAAGGATATTCGGGACCTGGTGGAAGGGAGTCACCACTGCCCGCGCTCGGTGTTGGGACCTCACGAAGTTGAGCATGATGGCCGACGAGCGGTCGCCGTACGGGCATTCTTGCCCGACACTCGTCAAGCCTGGGTGATCGAATCCCAGTTGCAGCCACCACGACCTATGCGACAGCTTCATCCCGCAGGGCTGTTTGAAGCCATTTGCCCTTTGCCCGAGCGTCAGGCGCGGCCCCGTTACCAGTTGCGTTGTATCGATGGAGGTGGAGCGACAACGACACTATACGATCCCTACGCTTTCGACTCATTGTTAAGTGATTACGACAGGCACCTGTTTGCCGAGGGTAATCACGAGCAGCTTTATAACAAGCTGGGAGCGCAATTGTGCCGTGTTGAGGGTGTCTTAGGTACCCATTTTGCGGTATGGGCTCCCCAGGCGTTTGGCGTTGCAGTGATTGGTGAGTTCAATGACTGGCACGGCCACCGCCATATGTTGCAGAAGCACTCAGATAGCGGCATCTGGGAGTTGTTTGTGCCTGCGGCCAGCGCGGGCCAGCTCTATAAATTTCGCGTGACGACTGCCGATGGCAGGGTGGTAGACAAGACAGATCCGTTTGGATTTGCAGCGGAGATTCCACCGCGCACGGCATCGCGAATTACGGACTTGGGGAAGTTTCGCTGGAGTGATCAAGAGTGGATCGACCGTCGCGCACGACGGAATCCTGTTGAGCGGCCCATTTCGGTGTACGAGGTCCATTTGGCGAGTTGGCGGCGTGGTCCGGAGCCGACAGCAGAGGTTTTGAACTACCGAGAGCTGGCGCACCAGCTGGTCGATTACTGTCGGCGATTGAGTTTCACTCACGTCGAGCTGCTGCCGATCAGTGAGCATCCATTCTCAGGAAGCTGGGGTTACCAGACGGTGGGCTATTATGCGGTGACATCGCGTTACGGCACGCCGGAAGACTTCCAGTATTTTGTCGACTATTGCCATCGCCATGGGATCGGAGTGATTCTTGATTGGGTGCCCGCCCATTTTCCACGGGACGATCACGGGTTGGCTCGCTTCGATGGAGCCAACTTGTACGAACACCCAGATCCGCGATTAGGTGAACACCCGGATTGGGGTACTTTGATCTTTGATTACGGGCGTAATGAAGTCCGTAATTTCCTGCTGGCCAACGCGTTGTTCTGGTTTGACAAATTTCACGTCGACGGCCTTCGCGTGGACGCCGTCGCTTCCATGTTGTACCGCGATTACAGCCGCTCCGACGGGGAATGGTTGCCGAACGCTGATGGTGGACGCGAGAACCTGGAAGCTGTTTCCCTACTACAGAAATGTAACGATCGTATCCATGGAGCTTTTCCCGGCGTATTGACCATTGCGGAAGAATCAACTTCCTGGAGAGGTGTTTCGCATCCGACTTGTAACGGCGGGCTGGGTTTCAGTTTGAAGTGGAATATGGGGTGGATGAATGACTCGCTGAGTTATATGCGACGCGATTCAGTGCATCGTCAATTTCATCACGACCAACTTACATTCAGTTTGATGTATTCATTCAGTGAGAAGTTTGCATTGCCGTTTTCTCATGATGAAGTCGTTCATGGCAAAGGAGCGCTTGTCGACCAGATGCCCGGTGATGTGTGGCAGAAATTTGCCAATCTGAGATTGCTGTATGCATATATGTGGACCCATCCGGGCAAAAAGTTGCTATTCATGGGGAATGAATTTGCCGTTTGGAAGGAGTGGAATCACGAGACAGAGCTTGATTGGGATTTGTTGCAGACTGAAGCCCATCGAGGAATACAGTCGCTGGTTACCGACCTCAACCAGATGTATTGCCAGGAGCCGGCGCTCCATGAAATGGACCATGAGGCAGCCGGATTTGATTGGATTGATTGTTCCAATCGTGAGCAAAGCGTATTGATTTATCAGCGGAACGGACTCCAGCCCGGAGAGCAGCTGGTCGTTTGCTGTAATTTTACTCCGGTCGTGCGAGAGGACTTCGAGGTGGGCGTGCCACAACTCGGTTGGTACAGGGAAATACTCAATACGGATTCCCGTTATTACGGCGGGAGCAACGTCGGGAATCACCCGGGACTACCGGCCATGGAAGAGCGGATCTCGAACGGTCGTTACACGATTCGAGCCACACTGCCACCATTGGCTACGGTGGTGTTCAAGCACACTGCGCGATCTGATGCAGATGGCGCCAGTCGACAGTAAGGTGGCAACCGGTCGGATTCGCCGTGCTTGTCGTCAGGAAAATGAAACAGGTTGCCCGTGGTAGATGGCATGTGGCCGGTCGACTTCGTCTTGCCAGACGGCAGTCGAGGGGATTCCCAGCGAGCGGTAGATCGTGGCGGCTAGATTTTCTGGCTGCTGTGGACTTGCGGCCGGATAGGCCCCGTCTTTGTCGGAAGCTCCGACAATCCGACCACCGGGGATCCCGCCCCCTGCCAGGAAAACGGTTTGCACCGCACCCCAGTGATCACGGCCAGGAAGTTTCTTGTTGATCTTGGGCGTCCTTCCCATTTCACCACACATCACGATCAGTGTGGAATCGAGCAGCCCGCGTTCAGCGAGATCATCCAACAAAGCCGAAAGTGCCTGATCCGTAGGAGGCAGCAGACAGTCACGCAACAAGGGGAAATTATTGTCGTGTGTGTCCCACGATTCATTGTTTCCGAGATTCACCTGAACCAGGCTGACGCCAACTTCGACGAGACGTCTCGCCATGAGCAGTGACCAGCCAAATGCGTTTCTCCCATATCGATCAAGTACTCTGCTGTTCGCACTGTGAACATCAAAAGCATGATGTACTTTTGAATCGGTAAGCAACGCGATCGAGGCTTGCCGGTAGCGGTCGAAAGACTCAGTATTGGCAGACTGGTCAAGCTCCTGGCGTTGTGCCGAGAGCAGTCTACGCAGAGCGTCACGGTTGCCCAGGCGGCTGCGGCTAAGCCCCTGCGGGAGATTTAGGTTGGGGGCCTGGAATTTTAGCTTTTCGTTGCGTTCCCTTCCTCGGACGAAATGGAACTCGTAGTCGGGATAGGCACCGTAGGAAGTGGCATTGAAAGGCGAGGCTTCGATGAACCAGGGGTCACGATGATATCCCATGATGCCACCGAACTGTCCCGGGATGACTCGACCTGAACGGTGGACCAGGCGCTCAGGAAGGACTGCTGCCGGTGGTAGATTGTTGCCCTTGCTGGAAAGTGCGTCGCTGGCAACTGAGGCGATCGATGGCCAATCCGAGGCTTGTGGTTTGCTGCCGTTGAAACCAGGAGGCAGCGGGGTTCTTCCCGACAGAATCGACATGTGCCCTTGTGAGTGGCCGTTGTAGGGGGTCGTCAACGAGCGTATCAGGCTCCACTGGGAACTGCGTGCGGCCAGCTGCGGTAGATGTTCACAGATGGCTAGGCCTGGAGTCTGTGTCGCGATGCTCTTGAATTCTCCGCGGATGTCCGCAGGCGCATCAGGTTTGGGGTCAAAGCTGTCGTGTTGCGTCAGACCACCCGAAAGGAACACGAAGATGACAGACCTGGCGGCTGGGCTCGTAGCACCCGTATTCGCCGATGCGTCGCGTAACGCAGTAACGTGATTGTCACCAAGTCCCAGCAGGCCGATGGAACCTGCCTGCAACATGGTCCGACGTGCAATTGCGGGATGTCCAGGAGTGGCAGCGTGCATGGCAATGTCGTGTCAGGGGTTGAGAGTCACCTTGAACCGAACTTGATCGAAGGCGTCGTTGGACAGCGCCGGCAACCAGACAATCGCCGTCAAACAACGCGCCACTCACTATTGTCAATGTTCCGGTACGGCGTGGCAAGCTCAACCAGAATTTGCCTTCTTTTTCCCTTGTTGCTGAGTTTTTTGGAGTTTAGCCCAGCTATCACGCAGCGAGACGGTGCGGTTCAGAACAAGAAGTTCCGGCTGTGAGTCACGATCCACAGAATAGTATCCCAGCCGTTCGAACTGGAATCGATCGCCGGGTTGGGCCTCTGCCAGGCTTGGTTCGACCCGGCAGTCGGTCAGTGTTTGTAGTGACTCGGGGTTGAGGTTGTCGAGGTAATTTTCACCCTCTGCCACGTCGCTGGGATCTTCTTTCAGGAACAGACGGTCGTAGAGCCGTACTTCTGCGCGCAGACAGTGGTTTGCCGAAACCCAGTGGAGCGTACCTTTGACTCTCCGTCCTGCACCAGGCATGCCACTGCGGCTGTCGGCATCATGGCTGCAATGAAGTTCGACAATATTTCCATCGTCATCCTTGATCACTTTTTCACAGCGGATGATGTATGCGTACCGCAAGCGGACCTCACCGCCCGGTTTGAGGCGGAAGAATTTGCCAGGTGGATTTTCATGGAAGTCGTCACGCTCGATGTAGAGCTCACGCGACAGAGGCACGTCTCTCGATCCCGCTTCGGGATCTTCCGGGTTGTTGACCGCTTGAAGCATTTCGACCTGATCTTCAGGGTAGTCGATCAGTACCAGCTTGAGTGGTTTTTGTACCGCCATGACCCGAGATGCGGTTTTGTTCAGATCTTCGCGTACGCTGTTTTCCAGTACACCTACGTCGATGGTACTGGTCGCCTTGGCAATGCCGATCGTATCACAGAATTGTCGTATGGAACCGGCGGTGAAGCCGCGCCGCCGCAGTCCGCTGAGAGTCGGCATGCGAGGATCGTCCCACCCAGAAACGTGATTCTGGGCAACAAGCTCCAGGAGGCGACGTTTACTTAGAACGGTGTAGGTGAGGTTCAGCCGGGCAAACTCAATTTGCTGCGGGTGGTAGATCTTCAGAGACTGGCAGTACCAGTCATAGAGCGGGCGATGGTTTTCGAATTCGAGTGTACAGATCGAGTGCGTGATGTTTTCGATCGAATCGGATTGGCCGTGCGTAAAATCATAAGTGGGATAAATACACCATTGATTGCCTGTACGGTGATGTTCAGTGTGCAGAATCCGGTACATCACCGGATCCCGCAAATTCAGGTTAGGGTTCGCCATGTCGATCTTGGCTCGCAGCGTACGGCTTCCGTCAGGGAACTCGCCTGCACGCATGCGGGCAAAAAGTTCCTGATTTTCCTCGGCGGGGCGGTCACGGTACGGGCTGGCAATACCCGGTTCAGTCAGCGTTCCACGATGCGAACGCATCTCATCTGGTGTTAGTTCGCATACGAAGGCGAGCCCCTCGCCAATCAACTGGCAGGCCCACTGATAGAGCTGTTCAAAGTAATCCGAGGCAAAGTACTCGCGATCTTGCCAGTCAAAGCCTAGCCAGCGAATGTCGTCTTTGATCGATTCGACGAATTCGACCTCTTCTTTGGTCGGATTGGTGTCGTCGAAACGCAGGTTGCAGGATCCGTTGAACTTCTCTGCGATGCCAAAGTTGAGGCAAATGGATTTGGCGTGACCGATGTGCAGATAACCGTTGGGTTCAGGTGGGAAACGTGTATGGACGCGACCATCCCACCTGTTGGTTTCCTGGTCTGCCTGGACAATTTGTTCGACAAAATTCAGTGAGCGATCCGGTTCTGGGGCATTCATAGTGTCCGCTTTCCTCTCCTCAATTTCGGTAATAATGCCTGGTGTCCGATCGGTCGCGGATGGAAACCAGACTCTGGCCGCTGCGGCCGGGCACCCGTTGTGCAGGTGTCATCAGAGGCGCCTCGACAGGCTTGTGTGCGAGCGGCGCGGATTGTAGTCCCTCAACTGTCAGACGCCCAGACCGGTCAGGCGATCCGCTGTTAGCGTTTCGGGATTTCCATGATTTTGAGGTTGCGGAAGGAAAGGTGGGTTGTTGCGTCGTGGCCCTGTAGCATGAGCGTGCCAGGTTCTAGCCGTTTTCCTCGTCGCGGGTTGGGGTCTGACGCCCGCTCGTCGGTCCAGTCACTAACCGGATAGCCGTTGACCCAGGCAGCCATATGCGGTCCATCGGCAATGAGCGTCTGATGGACCCAGGTCTGGTCGTCACCCACGACCAGACGGGCGTTCTGACGACGAAAGATGCCGCCAGTGCCGCAATCGACTGGTTTACGGCGGTTTCCCGCCTCGAATCCGAAGTGGATTTGGCTTTCATAACCGTTCATGACTTCGCCCGGGATGCAACGGAAGAAAATTCCTGAATTCAAATGCGGGGCATGTGTCATCGCTTCGAGTTGCAGGACGAAGTCGCCGTATGTCTGTTCGGTTTCCAATTGGCCACGCCCTTCGCTTTGGTTGCGGGCAGTCAGGACACCCTCGTTCTCTACAGAGAACCGGGTCGCCATGTCCGGGTATTCTTTCCAACCCGAGAGGTCTTTCCCGTTAAAGAGTGCCTGTAATCCGAGCGGTTTGATTTGGACGTTGCGAAAGGCAATACGCCCTGAGTTGAACTGCAGTCCGATGCGACCGCGTTGAATCGGCTTTTTGTCCTGGTAGCTGAGGATCTGCTTGCCGTCTAGCTGGATGTCAACCTGATCGCCTTGGGCGGTAACGAGAAATGTTTGCCACTGGGCACGGTGGAAATCGCCGTCGATTTTTTTTCGGCCTACCAGACTGCCTGTCGGAAACGGGTTGTCGGCTGGCGCGATGTTTAATTCATAGCATTCGGTGGTCACGTCGTCTTTCGTGATGACTGGCGCGGTACGCAAAAAGACACCACTGTTGGTCGTGGCTTCTGGAAGGAAGTCGACTCGCAACTGGAAGTCGGCAAACTGAGTTGTCGTGCACAGCAGGCCGACCGCACCTTCGTCGGCAACAATGGCGCCTTGCTCGACGCGCCAATTCACCTCGCTATGGGCTGACCAGCCAAACAGCGTCTCTCCGTCAAAGAGCGAAAGCCAGCCATCCGCAAGGTCTTCGTCGGAGAGCGGGCTGGGGGATTCCGCTACCGGCGGGAGCGTCGCAGGTATTTCGCTTTTGGTCTTGGCGGCGGATTTCTCCTGGGCGCCTGATTCAAGGTTTGCACTGGGGGCGGTTGTTGCCGTCTCTTCGGTCACGGCAGGGGGAACGTCGGAGGGGGTACAACCGGCCACTACCCACAGCAGAAGTGGAGTGAAAGCGAACGGATGACGCAGTCGAAACGGATTGCGGAAGGACATCCACGAGCTCGCCGCTGCGGCGTAGCAGGGCATCCTTCGTACCACACGTCGTCGGGAAAGACCTGTGCCGGTTTGCGGTCTGGTCGTCATGGCTCTTGGTCCTCGCGAATCTCTGGGGAAATAGAAGGTTGGCGAGCCTGGTTGCTGCGCCGCAGAAGCAGTCGTTGAAGCAGAACTCGATTGACGCGGCCCCGAAACCGTTCTTTACCATCGATCCAGACTACTGGTACACAATTGGTGTAACGTTCTTGCCATTGAACATCCTGATCGATATCGATCAACTGGGGTCTTAGTCCGAATTCCATCAGAATACGATGGGCTTCGTCACAGAGAGGGCAGTTGTGTCGCGTATACAAGATGGTTGGCGTCGTGAGAGCTTCCATGGTGTGGATGTCCGGGGAGTGCAATTAGTGGGATTTTGCATTTCGGGCCCGGGCGCGTCAATTGGCGGAGGGTGATTCCGTCCTGCCATGCCTGGTGGCGTGGGATCTGTGCGTTGGTCTTTGACGTGGGCTTTTGCGAGGTCGACTGGCGGTGGTATGTTGGTAATACCGCGTTGTGTCCAAGTGGAGGACACGGCAGGCAATTGATGTCTTTGGGGCGAACCTGTCACGGCGCGACCTTGTTTTCCGCGCGGTCCGTCGCCTCCTGTTGCGGAAGTTTTGGTGTGGCAGCTATGGCACATCCCGATGGCCCGACCGTGGTTGATCTGGTTCGGCGCAGCAAATTGATTGAGCCGGACGAGTTGGAGTCGGCGCTTGCCGATTGCCGGCAGACGCAGGGCGGTAAAGTTCCAGCAGAAGGGCCAGTAGTGCTGCAGTATTTGCAGGATGCTGGGCTTCTTACCAGCTGGCAGTGCGAGCAGTTTGCCGCTGGGAAAGCCAAGGGATTTTTTCTCAGCAAGTACAAAATCCTGGCGCTTATTGGCACTGGTGGTATGAGTAGTGTCTATCTTGCCGAACACCAATTGATGCGACAGCAGCGCGCCGTCAAGGTGTTGCCGCGGCGTCTGGTCGAGGAGGCAACCTACCTGACGCGCTTTTATCGTGAGGCGGAGGCGATTGCCAAGTTGGATCACCCCAATATCGTGCAGGCGTATGATGTCGACCACGATGGTGATTTGCATTATCTGGTGATGGAATATGTGCCGGGAGAGAATTTACAGGCTGTCGTGAAGCGAAATGGTCCGGTCGATTTCCCGGACGCCGCGCGGTATACGCTGGCCGCCTGTGATGCGCTGGAGTACGCACATCAGGCAGGTGTCGTCCACCGCGATATCAAGCCGTCGAATCTATTGCTCGATGAAAGCGGCGTTGTCAAGCTTCTGGATCTGGGGTTGGCCCGCTTTTCGGACGAGAGCGCGGACTCTTCGCTGACCAACGCAGATCAGGGGGCCGTGATGGGGACGGCGGATTACTTGGCGCCGGAGCAAGCGATTGACAGTCACGCCGCAGGGCCGCCCGCAGATCTTTATGGCCTTGGGTGCACGCTCTATTTTCTGCTCACTGGCCATGCGCCTTTTACTGAGGGGAGTGTGACGCAGCGGATTATCAATCACCAGGACTTGATGCCGGCGGAGATTCAGCAAGACCGTCCTGATTGTCCTCGGTCGCTGAGTGATATCTGCTGGCGCATGATCCAGAAACGGCCGCAAGACCGCTATCCATCCGCTGCGGCTGCGGGGCAGGCATTACGGGGCTGGTTGCGCGGAGGTGGCGATCCCCATGACGTACCTGTTCCGCCGTCCCGGCGAGTTAGTTCCAGTGCGGCACCTCCCTTGGTTGCGGGGCCAGCGGGCTCCCTGAGCCAGCCGCCAGAGCCGCAAACTTCGGCCGCGTCTGCTGAATCTGGTGTGAGTACTGTACGCAACCAGCGGCGCGCTCGTTTGCGTTCCGGCAAGCGAATGTTACGGGTTAGCTGGTTCGCCGCCGGGCTGGTGTTGGTCGCGTTGTTGTTGGCAATGTGGATGAAGACGACAAGCGAGGCGCCGGAAAAAAAGGGTGGTGCGGCGCCACCGGTGAAGCAGCGTCGCCGACCGAATGAACGCCCCGCGGGCAGTAATACGCAGTCTTCGACACTAGGCTCGGTGAGCGTACCGATCGCTGGGGCTGCACGGTTCCCGGCAGGCGAGGTTGTTGACAAGACGCGTGATGCGCTGGGACACAGGTTGCCGTGCTAGTTCAGGTAGACACGGCACTTTGGCAGCTTGCCACGGAGTTGCGTGACGCCCTGGGCGGTAACGCGCGTTGATTTCGCATAAATACGCCGCAACTGTGGACACTGTACTAGCTGGGCCAGTCCCGCGTCATCGATCTCGGTTTCGTTGATGTAGAGTGACTTTAGAGCGGGGTGTGCCGCCAGGTGCTTCATTCCGTTGTTCGTGATCGCGGTCTGTGACAAGTGGAGGATCTTGAGACTCGTTAAAGATTTGAGATGGACGAGCGCCCGGTCGCCGATTCCCGTCTGGGAAATCCAGAGTGTTTCCAGATTGGTCAGGTTTTCCAGAGGTGGCAGATGTTCATCGCGAATTGACGTACGATCCAGTCCCAGGCTGGTCAGGCCGGTACAGCCAGCCAGCGCGGTGATCGTTGCCGCATCGACAGGTGTGTCGCGCAGCCAGAGCGTCGAGAGCATTTCAAATTGTTTCAAGACGGCGACTTGCGCGCCGTAGACTCTTGTACCGACGAGGTGGAGGCTCTCCAGGTTGGCGAGCTGGGTTAGGTTCTGCAGGCCGGCGGCAGTGACGGTGGTGCGGTCGAGCCAGAGTTCTCGCAATTGGGGAAACTTCAAATGGGACAGGCCAGCGTCGGTAATACGTGTATCGTCGAGGCCTAGTGATTCGAGTTGCTGCAGTTGCGACAGGCGTTTCAAATCTGCGTCGCGGATCGCCTGATGCTGCAAGGACACGTGTGTCAGGCCTGCCATCCCTTTCAGGTGAACCAGGCCGGCGCCAGTGACGCGCGAACGTCCCAGGAAAAGTCGTTGGACACTCTGCATCGAGGAGAGCCAGGCCAATCCACGATCCCCGACGTTGGAACGTTCCAGGGAGACGAAAATCACGCCCGGCAATCTGGGGAGGGCCTGCACTCCGCGGTTTCCACCCACCCATTGCTCATTCAGGTCGATTCGCAAACGGTCGTTCTGGAGTTTGTAAACACGGCCTCCCTGACGCCGGATGGCTCGTGTCATTCGACGGGTTTGCTTGTCTCCCAGTTCTGCCAGGACAGAGGCGGCGCGGCGCGCACTGGACGTGGACGAAGAGGCCAGTTCCCTGAGGGCTGCTTGGGCTGGTTTCCAGGTTTCGGGATCGGTCGATAAGGCAAGTTCTTCCAGGATGCTGACGGCGCGGGCGCGGCTTTCGCTTTGGGAAGATGTGGCGGCGGATTGGAGTGCGAAAATGGCGCGTGGGCCGGCTGCCAGAAGTTTGCGGGTTGCCTGTTGACGCTTGGAGAACTCCCGCGCTGAGAGCGCCGCCAGCCAGGCTTTGATTTCAGCCGTAGCGGTGGGAGACTCGTTGGCGGCGCCCACGTTGTGCGGTGCGGCGAGCATCACGCACCACATCAGCACGAGCGTCCAGGCGACGCCGTTGCGGAACTGGTTGCGAACGAGGGGCAGCATACCGTTTACCTGCAGTGATGCGTGACGAGTGGGGCACATTCGGTCATGTGGTCTTGACGAGACGAACTCTGTTGCCACTCTACCCGCAACTCGGACATCGACGCAAGCAAGTTCGGGCCGGACACGCTGGCCGGATGAGCTGGCGGCCGCGCGGCGCTCGTGGTGGCGGGTGACGTCGCTGCAGGGAGGGAGTTATACTCCACCCCTGCGCGGGAAAAGCCCTGGTTGCGGAGGGAGTCGAAGCGGTGGCGATGCAGTTGGCACTTTACGGCTCGATCGCCTGGCGTCATCCGCTGGGGATCGGTCAAGTCATCGATTGGGCCACGCGTTTTGGCTGGGATTGCATCGATGCCCGCGGGATGAGTCTGGGGGTGCCCGGCGATCGAGAGCGGAACGAAAATGCGTTTGGCTACGATATGCTGGGTCCACAGCAGCTACGTGCCTCGGCGCGGCAGGAATTACGGCAGCGACTGGAGGGAGCCGGCGTGCCGTTACTCTGTCTGTATTGTTCCAGTTCCGTTAACCTGCCGGGCGCAGCGGGGGACCACTACCGGCAGTTGTTTCGGGACTATTTACAGCTGGCCAGCGACCTGGACGCACCGTGGGTGCGGGCGATCAACAACACCATGCAGCGTCCCGACGGTTCGCATTGCACACCGGCAGAGGCCTATGACCGGACGGTCGCCGGCCTCACCCAGATGTCGTCCACAGCGGCTGAGTTGGGAGTGGGACTATTACTGGAGAACAATGAGAACACCGTGACGCCCGATGCCGACTCCTTGCTGGCAATGAAAACGGATCTCGGTAACCGGTGCCGCGTAGGTATTGCCTATGACCCGGTCAACGCCTGGTTTCAAGGTCTTCAGCCGCAGTCGGGGTTGCAACGCCTGGCCGGCCAGGTCGACGTACTGCATCTCAAGAATGTCCGTCGCCATCAATCAACCCAGTGGAACTACATGCCACGTGGCGACTACGCTTACGAGTGGACTGCGCTGGCCGATGGCGATCTCGACTGGCAACAGCTGCTGGCAGAGGCCCAGCGGGGCGGATTTGCGGGCCCAGTGACGTATGAGTACGTCAATCCTTTCAAAGGCATGCCGCTATCTTACTGGGATACCTTGCCCGAACCGGAGGCCGCGGCCCAGCGCGAGGCCGAGTATTTAAGGCAGCTCATCGGCGGGTTGCCTGCAGTTAATTCGTAGTAGCAGTATTTCTCTTGGCTGGAGTGGACTGAAGATGGCAGACGAATCCGTCAACATCACCTGGCATGAACACCTGGTCTCACGGCAGACGCGGGAGCAGACGAATGGGCACCGCGGCTGCGTGGTCTGGTTCACCGGATTGAGCGGGAGTGGCAAGAGTACGGTGGCCAACGAAGTCGAACACCGTTTGCAGCAACGGGGTATCCACACCTTTCTGCTCGACGGAGATAACCTGCGCCACGGTCTGAATGCCAGCCCCCAGCGTCTCCAGGAACGCGGTGCGGACTATGCCGAGCGGTTTGGGCTGGGGTTTGGCGCCGCCGACCGCGCCGAGAATATCCGCCGTGTCGGTGAAGTGGCGCAATTGTTTGCCAGCGCCGGACTGGTCACGCTGACCGCCTTTGTCAGCCCCTACCGGGCCGATCGCGACCGTGTCCGCCAGGTCGTGGAGGCAGGGGCAACTGGTGGCGGCTTTGTGGAGATCTTTGTCGATGCGCCTCTGGAAGTCTGCGAGACGCGGGATCCCAAAGGGCTCTACAAACAGGCGCGCGCCGGCAAGATCAAAGGGTTCACAGGGATCGATGACCCCTACGAACCGCCCTTGAACCCGGAGCTGGTGCTGAAGGCGGGAGCAGAGACGCCCGACCGCCTGGCTGCGACAGTGATCGGGTACCTGCAGAGCCAAGACATTCTACCCGGTAAAGACGGTGCACCCCGCAAGTAGGTTCAGGTCTGGGGTACCGGTGGCGGGGAGTTAAATTCTCCTGGCGGCAGCAGCGCGAGCTGAATCTCAGTGACGTATTTGCGCGGGTTGCCGCGAAAGAAGATACCGGGGCCCTTCAGATAGATCTCGCGGGTCGGCCACTGGAGGGACGTCTCGTCCAACCCGTGCTTCTCGTACAGATACTCCAGCAGCCGCAGGTAGGACGTGCCGAGGTTCTCGTAGGGTCCGTGATGGGCCAGGCAGACTGCCGTCGCGTCAGGCACTTCTTGAATACCAATACCCGCGTCGTGGACCTTTCGGGACTCCCGCTCGGACAGTTCCCGAATCGGCAGACAGGCTGCAAAGTCTGCGGTATGTGGCTGGTAATCACTGTAGTGCAGACAGAGCGGTTTCCCATTGGCAAACCGCCCCACGTAACGACTGAGCTTGCGAAACAGCTGGCCGCATGCTTCGTAGCGACCTTGGGTGCGGATACCGGCCACGCGCAGCGGTGGCAGCCATTTTTTCTGGACGTTCTCCATTCCCGTTCCTGTGGAGTACGTGTCCGAGCAGGTCGGCGACGTGCGCCAGGTAGTTTCAGCAGGAAGCCTGTTCGGCCACCAGCTCGCCAAACAGTTCGGGACGCCGGTTCTTGAGGGTGTAGTTGGCCAGGCTGCGTTCGGCACTGAGCCGCTCGGCGGTCAGGTCACAGACGACCATTTCGTCTTCGATGATCTCCCGCTGAGTGGAGGCCAGCAACTCGCCGTCGGGGGCGAACACCAGGCCACCGCCGCAGTGATGGGGCTGGTTGGGAGAATCCCGCGGGTACATATCGACGTAGCCAGCGCGGCCCGCCTGGTTCGCCAGGACTCCGTAGCAGGCATTTTCACGGGCCCGCATGGTGTAACTGGAGATGAAATAGTCGTGCGTGTGGACGCGGGCGGCGGCCATCGACTCCGGCGTATCGTCCCACATCTGGACCCGCGCCGCGTGCGGCATCAGCAGCAGATCGGCCCCCCGCAAGGCGAGGATCCGGGCGATTTCGGGAAACTGGTTGTCATAGCAGATGATCGTGCCCACCTTGCACTTGCCGATGTCGAACACCGGCATCTCGATGCCCCCCTTGTAGTACAGCACCTCGTCTCGCGACATGTGGATCTTGCGTTGTTTGCCGATGTAGCCGTCCGGGCCGACCAGGATTTGCGTGTTGTAGACGAGGTTGTTTTCCTTTTCGCTCAATCCCACCGAGAGCACCAGCTGGTACTCGCGGGCCAGCGCCACCAACCGCGCCGTACTG
>MDTE01160088.1_pt1 | contig 22932 bp, 21 predicted proteins | sample 811231 | NCBI WGS metagenome assembly MDTE01 (sample SAMN05326651, study PRJNA326480) | marine metagenome | isolation source: seawater | place: Indian Ocean: Red Sea | collected 2010 | reverse complement strand
TTACAAAAACACTTTTATTTTTTCTCTTATCTAAAGTTTTAAGAATTAGTTTATGGTTTATATATAGCTCTTTTTCAATTGGGCGTGAGTTAACGTAATCATTTAGGGACTGTATCGGAAATAAAATATCTATTTCTTTTCTACTTTTAAGTGAATTAATTTTACTTATTTTTCCAGCTGGTATTATTTTGCAAAATTTTTTTTTATTTAGATAAGTTTTTTTAAACACTTTTTCATCAGCTGCAAAGGATAACCAATTATTACATCGATTAAAGTCCATTTCAAAATGTTGAATAGGAGAGATACAATCAATATAATTTGCACCATGTTGTCTTCCAATAATTTTTATTTTTTTTTTAATCAAATACTCTATTATTAAATTATATCCAAATATATTTACCACTGGGCTGGCCCAATAAACAAAATCTAAATTTCTTTTTTTAAAAAAAATCAAAAAATTAATTAAAGGATTTAAATATAAATAAAGATTTTTTTGAAAATACAAATTAACAAAGTTTTCATCATTATTTTTTTTATTAAGAATTTTTTTAAAAAAAGTATTAGCTTTGCTTAATGCAATTTCGGAATTTTTAATATTTGAAATTTTTTTCATATTAAAAATTTTATAATCATTTTTCAATACTATTTTTTCAGAAATATATTCTTTAAAAAAAAATAAACAATTTTTTTTACTTTTAAAATTTTTCACACTTAAATGTGCTAACTCGGTATAATTGCTTATAATACTAAAAATTTTTTTGTAGTTGAGTATTAATTTTTTAAAAAGTAAATAAATATTTTTAAGAAAATTTTTTTCATTTTTCTCAAGAATAATAAATTCAGTTAGACTTGATTTTTTTAATATATGACTAATTTGATCTTCTAATTTAAATACTTTTGAAAAATTTTGAGAACTATCTTTTATAAAAAAGATTTTATTATATTTATTTTTTGATAAAATTTTTTTAAAAACAATTCTAAAGTAATAAATTGTAAAAAATTCATAAAAAAGAATATTTAAAAATAATGGTTGATAAACATTCATTTTTTTAACTCCGATAATACTTGAAATTTTTTTACTATATTTTCTGTCTAACTTTTTAAGTAAAAGTATAAGTGATTTTACTGATCTTGAGAAAATTTTCATTCTCTCGCTTTTTTTGTGATAATCAAAAATATTAGTAGAGCTTACTTTAAAATTCGTTTTAAGGAATTCAGAAGCTATAAAATCTAAAGATACAATATCCGTATTCTTTCTATCGAAAAGATTATTATTACGTCTTACGCCGTTAATACTATCGACAACTATTAGCGATTTCATTTATTTATTACTTATTTCAATAAAATTATAATTAAGTAATTGACTAGTACCTACAGTAAGTTGATTTTTTAGATTACCGTAATTAATTGTCCACGATCTCATTGGATCTTTTCTTTTTTTTAATGGTTTTGCTAAAGAGAAACTTATAAATTTTATTTTGCAATTTTTATTTGTTTTTTTTATCTTTTTTATCCAATAGGGTTTTGAAAAATTATTAAACGCAGTATACCAATTATCATCATCACCGTAATTTTTTTGGTATCTTGAAATTACATTAACATCATATTTATTTACCAATGTAAAAATTATTATTTTTCCGCCTTTTTTTGTCAATTTAAATAAATTTTTTAAAGGTGTTCCTATATTGTCAAAAGCATGAAGCGTGCCAACGCATGTCACTACGTCATATTTTTTACCTGTATTTGCAAATTTATTTTTAAGTAGATTACGAACATAAAAATTTGCAAACGAGTAATCTTTTTTTGCTAATTTTATCAATTCATTAGAAAAGTCCAAACCTGCAAAACTGGCTTTCCTAAATTTTGATGACAGGTAATCGATTAAAAAACCAGATGCACAACCCGCATCCATTAAAGAAAATGTATCATTTTTCTTATATTTTTTTGATATAATTCGAAAAGTATATTTAAAGTAATCTTTTACTAAAATTTTTTTATTTTTTCTTACGTAATGTTTATTAAACTTTTGATATTTATTTTTAATCATTATTTTGTGCGATTATTCTCAAAGTATATTTGCCATTAATCTCTTTTAATTTTTTAATCTTGTGAATTTTCAGATTGAGTTTTTCAAGAAAAATTTTAATAGATTTTTTACTGAAAATATTATGATGTTCTAAGAAGAACTCTTGTCTGTGTAAACCTTTTTTAGCTGCAGCCTCTCCATCTGGCACCTCTATATAAATAAATCCATCAGGTCTTAAGATATATTTAATTTTATTTAAAACTTTTTTTGCGTCTAAATATGTAAAATGTTCTAAAACTTTGTTTAAGGTTATCATAGAAAATCTTAGATTTTTGTGAAATTTTTTTTTAATTATGTCCATCCCAATAGTCTTTATCTTCAATTTCTTAGAGATAAAATTATTTAATTCTTTATTTATTTCAAGAGCAACAACATTCCATCCTTTTTTTTTCATAGAGTAAGCAAAGATTCCAAACCCAGCTCCTATATCTAAAATATAATTATTGTTTTTCTTTTTAATATTTTCATTAATAAATTTACATCGAAAAAAATTTGAGGATTTTTTATTTGGTAAATTTTGGATGCTTCTAAATTTCTCTAAAACTTTTCCATAAGAATATTTTGAGTAATCTTTTTCGTAAACTTTTTTCATAAAATCTGAATATTTATGTTTATTGGTATAATGACCACAATTTTTACAATGGAAGATTGATCTTTTAAATTTTTTATTTTCCAAGCCAAATAAGTTTTCATTTAAATGACCTTTTTCAAAAGTGATAATTTTCTTAGTCTTGCCGGTACAAATTTTACAATTCATTGAAATTAATTAAACTTCAAAATAAGTGTAATTAGGAAAGTAATCTATATTTTTTAAATGAATTTTATTTAAGTTAATTTTTTCTTTTAAGGCTCTGTAGCATCCTGCGGTAGCATGGTTTAAACCGTCTATTACAACCAATGAACCCTTTGACATTCTGGGTAGAAATACTTCTAACATTTTTGCCGTAGGTTTATAGATGTTCATACTTAAATGAAGAATTCTAACATTGCACTCTGGATTATCTTTAATATAATATTTTGATGTTTTTGCACAATCGCCTTTAATGAGTTTAATTTTATCAATATGATTAACAGGCCTGTCAATATTGAATAGCTTAATAGATTTTAATAAATCATCATAAGTTTCTGCTTTATACTCTCCATTGATTCTATTGTATCTTTTATTAGTTTTGTCGTGTTTAGAAACACCTTGAGTTCCTTTAAATGTATCAAAACCGACTACTTTACATTGATAGTTATAAGGCTCCAAAGTTGCTAATAACAAACCCCATCCCATTAAACCTGAACCAAAATATACTCCTGCTTCAATAATATCTCCCAAGGTTCCCTTTGTCTTTACAAGGAGTTCTCTCTGAGCCAATAGTTTAGCTACATCTTGACGATTCATAAATCTTGTCAAAGAATTAATTTTATTTATTGAATTACCAAATGAGTTTTCAAAATATTCTGCTCTATGTTTATTAAGATCGAATTGTTTTTTTGAGTTCAACATCGATCCTTGCTTTTCTTTCATTTTTTTCATTTTTTACTTATAAAGCTCAAAGTTATTAATGTAAAGGAGGTCAAGCCCGGACAAATAAAATGTTTTTATTGCATCTTCTGGCTTACATACAATTGGATCGCCCTGGTAATTTAAACTAGTATTAAGCACAAGTGGTACTCCCGTTAGTTTTCTATACTCATTAATTAAATTATAAAATCTCAAATTGTTCTCTTTTTTTACTGATTGTAATCTCCCTGTTCCATCGTTATGTACAACAGCTGGAATTTTTTTTTGAAAAATATCTTTTATTTGTAATGCTTTTTCCATAAAAAAACTTTTCTCATAATTTTTAAAATATATAGAACAATATTCTTCGAGGATAGCTGGAGCGAAGGGTCTAAATTTTTCTCTATATTTAACACAATCATTTATTTTATCTTTCATTTTTTTATCTCTAGCATCTGCTAAAATTGACCTGTTTCCTAAAGCTCTGTCTCCAAATTCCAGTTTTCCCTGAAACCAACCAATAATTTTTTTGTCTCTTATTGATTTTGCTGCAACAGCGCAAACATTTTTTATTTTTCTAAATTTTATTTTGTAAAGTTTTAAAGTTTTCTCAATTTCATCATCCGAAAATTCGGGTCCAAGATAATTGTTTTTCATAGGAAATAATTTTTTTTTAAAGATAACATTATTTGCAAAGCACGCGGCTCCAAGTCCTGCCCCACTATCATCTGGAACTGGAGGTATAAATAAATTTTCAAATTTACTATTTCTTAATATTTTTCCATTAGCTAAACTATTGAGAGCAGATCCTCCAGAAACTACTAGATTTTTAATTTTCTTATTCTTTTTATATAAACCATTTATCATATTTAAATATATTTCTTCAAAGACCTTTTGAGATGCGAATGCTAGGTCGTAATAAGTATTTTTTAAATTCCAAGAGCTTAAGTTAGGTTTAATTCCAAGATGTTTAATTAATTTTTTATTATAGTATTTTGGCCTATGAAAATTGTAAAAATTGAAATAATTTAGATCTAATTCAAAACTTCCATCACTTTTTAAATTTACTAACTCTCGTAATTTATCATATAATTTAGTTTTTCTTCCGTAAGCTGCTGCGCCCATTAATTTCCATTCATCATTCTGTGGTTTAAATCCACAATATTCTGTGAGTGTCGAGTAAAAGGACCCTAAAGAATTTGGGAAATTCTGAGTGTAAATTTTTTTAATTTGGTTTTTTTGAGCTGTGTACATACCACTTGATTGTTTTTCTCCAAAAGCATCAGTGGTTAGTATTGAGGCATTTTTAAAACCAGAAAAAAAATAATTAGAGGCATGACTTAAATGATGATTTACGTAAAAAATATCAATATTCTTTTTTTTATATTTAAAAGTCTGTTTGATATATTCATCATTAATACTTGGCGAAAGCTTAAATAAATTTCCAGGAATTGAGTATAATATCTCGGGTAAGTGTCTTACATTATCGTTAAAATTTTTTTGGTATTTTTCTAAGTTTATTGCGGGATTCCAAGATACACAAATACAGTCTAAATCATGTAAATTAATTTTATTTTGACCTAATAGATAATTGATTGATAATAATGGAAATTTTCTTGTTCTTTTTTCCCTATTTAATCTCTCCTCTTCAATAGCTCCAACGATTTTACCATTGATTAGTAGCGAGGCAGAGGTGTTAAATCCAATAGCATTTAAACCTAAAATTTTTTTCATGGATTTTATATTTCTCTTTTGCTCAAAAACTCACCAGATAAAACATTTTTTTTTAAAGTTTTACCGATGAATGATGATTTTTTTTCTACAGAAAAATATTTTTCTGGTCTTAATCCTGTTAGATCTTTAGATCTTAATTTATGTCCTTTCTTTAAATTTCCTATGAATGCTAATCCCCTTCTAGAGCTTTTTAGACCCTCCTTTTCACATTTTTGAATAATTTTTTCTTTTTTTCCAACCAACATCTCTATTTCTCTTATTTTTGTGACCATTTCTTTAAAATCTTGCGGGTTTAAAGATAATTTGTGATCTCTAAATTTCGAATAATTATTATCTAAAGTAAAATGCTTTTCAATTATGTCTGCTCCAAGAGATGCAGCAACAAAACAAGCTGTCATCCCAATAGTATGATCGGAATAACCAATTGAGATATCTTTAAAATTTTTTTTCATATATCCTATCGATGAAAGATTTGCTTGTGCAGATGGAACTGGATAGCTTGAAACACAATGTAATAAAGCAAAATTTTTTTTCGAGAATTCAATTTTTTTACTATCTTTCAAAATTTTATAAATCTTTTTAACTAATTTAAAATCCGCCAAGCCAGTTGAAACAATAACCGGTTTTCCATAACTACAAGTAAGTTTTATAAGGTCGAAATAATTATTATCTCCTGATGAAATTTTAAATAATTTTTGTATTTTTTTTAAATTTTCAGCACTTTTAAAATCTAAAGGAGTTGAAAAAAAAATGATTTTCTTTTTTTTAGCGTATGAACTTAATTTTTTAAAGTCCTCAATTTCTAAAGAATATTTACTAAGTTGTTTTATTCTTTTTTTTTCTTTTATATTAATAAAATTCTTAACGTTAAAAGTCTGGAACTTTATAGCGTCTGCGCCTGCTACAGCAGCTTTATCAATTAATTTTTTCGCAACACTTAAACTTCCCTCATGATTGTTTCCAGCTTCTGCAACTATGAATATTTTCTTTTTATTAAGAAACATTTATTTAATAAAGTTTTTATACCAATTGATGTATTCGGGATAACCTTTTTCTAAAGACCATTTAGGATTATAGTTAATCAATTTTTTTGCTTTATCAACTGACAGAGTCCCTCTAACTGGCATAAGTTTATCCCTTTTTTTTGTATTTATTTTTATATTAGGAAAATATTTTTGTATAATTTTCGCCATATCCATTATTTTTCTTTCGGACCCAAAAGTGATGTTGAAAGTTTCATTTTTCGAATTTTCGTATTTTAAAATATTTTCAACACCCAAAATTAAATCTTGAATATAAGTAAAATCTAAACTTTCGTTATCATCACCATAAATATCTATATCTTTGTTATGAATTGCATTTTCTATAAATATTTGGCCTACTCTTCTACTAATGCATCTTTCTCCATAAAGAGCCGAAGGTCTAATTATTGTATAAGGTAAATCAAATACTTGATTATAGGCTTTTATTATGTGCTCACCAGATAATTTCAGCGCACCATAAATTCCAATAGGTTTACAAATTGCTTCCTCTTTTAAACCTTTGGTTTCAAAGTTTCCATAAACCATACTTGATGAAAAATATATGAAATGCTCAACTCTTTTTTTAGCGTTATCTAAAGCGTTTTCGAGTGTTCTAAAACTATGATCAAAAGTAGAATGGGGATCTTTATTAGATTTATTTGCGTGTGATACTGCACATAATTGAATAATAACATGTGGTTTAATTGTATTTAAAAAATCTGATAGTTTGTGATAATCTCTGGCATCTTGAACGTAAATTTTAATATTTTCTTTTCTTAATAATTCTAATCTCGATTGAATAATAGATAGAGATAATTCAGGAAAAGGAAGATTATCTGAATTACCTATTACTGAGTTCAAATTGTTAACTTCTAAACTATCTAAAATTGAAACATTTGCGCCTTTATTTTTTAAATGTATAGCCAAGTTGTGACCTATAAATCCAGCCCCTCCAATTAAAGCTATATTCTTATTTTCTAAATTATTTTCTTTCATAAATAAATTTTTTTAAATTTTTAATGATATACATCAAATTTTCTTTATTTAAATGTGGCCCTACTGGTAATGATATCGAGTAATTACTTATTTCAAATGCATTTTTGAAATTATTCTTCTTATACCCATATTTTTTTTTATAATATGTCATTAATGGGACAGGTTGAGGGTAATAAATACTAGTTCCAATACCTTTCTTCTTTAAAAAACTTATAAATTCACCCCTTTTTTTTTTTAAATTATCCTTTAATAAAATGTTCAAACAATAAAAACTTTTTTTAATGAATTTGCTTTCGTCATCAATAATTTTAATTTCTTTTATCTTCTTTAAACTTTGTTTGTAAGTTTCAAAGTTAATTTTTCTTTTTTTAAGAAAAAGTGGAAGTTTTTTAAGTTGTTCAATACCAATTGCTGCATGTATTTCGCTCATTCTGTAATTAAATCCCAGTTCAACCGCATCATAGGAGCCTGCAATTTTTCTTTCCCCGTAAGATTTATTGATACCAAAAGCTTTTTTTAATCTTAAAGCACTTGCAAGTTTATCGTTATTAGTAATAATCATTCCTCCTTCTGCAGTTGTCATGTGTTTTACTGGATAAAAAGAAAAAACACCAGCATCTCCAATTAAACCTGTATGAATTTTGTTATAACGAGCTCCAATTGACAAAGCACAATCTTCTAAAACATACAATTTATACTTTTTAGCAATTTTTAAAACATCTTTCATATTTACAGGTATTCCTAAATAATGAACTACACATATTGCTTTCGTTTTTTTTGTAATTTTTTTTTCAATAAATTTAGTATCAATATTTCCTGATGAGACATCACAATCAGCAAAAATAGGTTTTGCACCGGCAAGCTCTACTGCATGCGCCGTTGCTGTATGTGTTTGAGCTGGTACAATTACCTCGTCTCCCTTGCCTATTCCTAAACTAAAATAAAATAAATGCATTCCCGCGGTGCATGATGAAACAGAAATTGCATTCTTTGAATTTGTATATTTTTTAAAATTAAGTTCAAATTCTTTTGATTTCGGTCCATGAACATAAATTCCACTTTTCAAAACTTGTTGTACAAGTTTCATTTCTTTTTTATTTATTATTGGTTTTCCAAAAGGAATATTCATAAAATTTAAAAGTTTACTTTTTCCCAAATTTTTGTTTTCAACGATTTTTCAATTGCAAGTGCAACGCTTACAGATTTAAAAATATCCTGACGTTCTACCAAACAATTTTTATTTTTCAAAATTTTATTGATAAAACTCTCCAGTACTTCTCTTTTTTCATGTAATTTGCTTCGAAAAGTTTGCTTATGAGGTTTATTTTTTTTTGAACGTGATTTGATTAAATATGTTCCAAAAAGATTAGACAGAATTGTCCCTTTTGTGCCAAAGACTTGAAAAGAATGATGATGAGGAGTAACACCTCCAAAGTTAGAATTTATTTTTGCAGTTGATCCGTTTTTGAATTTGATTAAAGAAGTTACACTATCATAATAATTAAATCTCGTTCTTTTTGTAGAAATATTATTTCCTACTGCAATGACCTTTTCTACCTCGGAATTATTAATCATTAACATAATATCAATCAAATGTAAGCCTCCTCCAAGAGTAACCGAGTAAAAAGGTATTTTTCCTCGCCAACCCTGTGTAATCTTAGAAATTCTTCCATAATTATAATCACCCTCTAAATAAAAAATTTTACCCAACTTTAATGATTTTAATTTGATATTTTTGAACTTTGAGGTTCCTCTTAAAACATAATTTGAAGAAATTTTAATTTTACTTTTATTTAATTGATTTTTAATTTTCTTGAATTCTGTAATTGTTAAACAAAGCGGTTTTTCTATAAATATATTTTTTTTTGATTTGATTGCTTTTAGAATTTGTTTACAGTGAAAATTATCATAAGACGCAATAGAAATTAGGTTTATCTGTTTGTCACGAAAAATTTTTTTGTCATTGTCTACACATTCTATGTTTGGGTATTTCCTTTTAATTTCTTTCAATTTTTTTTTATCAAAATCACAAACATATTTTACATTACATCTTTTATTAGCAATAAATGTTTCTAAATGTCTTTCACCCACTCCTAAGCCGATAATTCCTATATATATTTTATTCATACTCTAATACTCTAGGTATATTTTTTTCCAACTCATATTTATATTATTTTTTTTTTTTAAAAAATTAGAGAATCTATTCAAGTCTTTAATGTTATCTACACTTAAATTTTTTTTTCTGTATTTTTTTTGATTTTTAACGCAATATATTTTAAATTTTTTTTTGTTCTTATAAAAATAAGTTGTTACATGCTCAAAATATTCCTTTTTATTCAAAAATTTTAAAGTCTTTTTAAAAATATTTGAATTTATGATTTCAATAGATTGTCCTTTTGGAAAAGTTTTTTCTTTACAGTTTGTTACAATATCAAAGTTATTTTTTTTAAATTTTAAAATTAATTTGTCTATTAATTTAGGATCAATATTCGGGCTATCTGCTGTAATTCTTACAAAGGACTTATTTTTGAAAAGATGTATAGCTTTCAAAAATCTTATATAAACATTATTAAGTTCGCTTCTAAAGTACTTAATATTATTTTTTTTACAAAAATTCACTATTTTATCATCAGTTTTATTTTCTGAAGTAAGAATAACAATTTTACTAATTAATTTAGATCTTTTAAGTCTATTAATAACAAATGATATTAAAGGATGACCATTTATCATCCTCATAGTTTTTCCTGGCAACCTTTTTGAACTCATTCTTGCCTGAACAAAACAAATCATTTTAAAATTGCCAAATATGATTATTTTTTTTTAACTTTGATTTTATGTCAATTAAGTAAAAATTTTTTTTACCAAAACTTTGAATTTTTTTTTGTCCCCAATTAAGAAAAAAGTTATGTGGAACTGCTAAAACGATACCATCGTAAAAATTTCTCTTAGGTTCATGTCTTATAAGAGAAATTTTATAATCTTTTTTTAAATTGTTAGAATTTATAAATGGGTCAAAAGCATCTACTATAAAATTTTTTTTCTTTAAGTATTTTACTAAATTTACAGATTGAGAATTTCTATAATCATGACAATTTTCTTTAAAAGTAAGACCTAGTATTAGTATTTTTTTTTTAGACTTTGATTTTATAGCCTTCAAATTAGTTATGAGCTTATCGCAGATGTATTTAAATAATTTTTCGTGAAGCCTTAAACCGGTATTAATTATTTCAGATTTTCTGTTTATCTTCTTTGCTTTATAACTCAAATAATAAGGATCTACTGCAATACAATGTCCGCCAATTAGTCCGGGTTTAAATTTTATAAAATTCCATTTAGTGCCAGCAGCATTTAGAACTTCTTGTGTGCTTAAATTTAATCTATCAAAAATAAGGGCTAATTCGTTGATTAAAGAAATGTTTACAAATCTTTGAACATTTTCAATGATCTTTGCAGCCTCAGCAACTTTTATTGAAGAGACTTTAAAAGTTCCTGCTTTAATAATCTTTTTGTATAAATTATCTACTTTATTCGCGGCTATATTATTTGATCCACTTGTTAATTTAACTATTTTTTCTAATTTGTTTTTTTTATCTCCTGGATTGATTCTCTCTGGAGAATAGCCAAAATAAAAATCTTTGTTAAATTTCAATTTTGAGACTTTTTCTACTATTGGTGCACAAAATTCCTCTGTGCATCCAGGGTAAGTAGTGGACTCAATCACAACTATTGAATTTTTTTTGACATATTTTCCAACTGTTTCACATGCTTCTTTTAATAAATTTAAATCAGGTAAGTTATTAAACTTTATAGGTGTAGGAACAGTAATTATAAATATATTACACTTAGATAAGTTTTTTTCTTCATCAGTAAAAAAAAGGTTATTATTTGTTTTTAAATCTTTTTTGGAAACTTCATTATTTGTGTCATTTCCTTTTTTCAACTTTTCAACTCTTGATTTTTTTTTATCAAAAGCAACTACAGTCATTTTTTTACTAAAAGATAAAGCCAAAGGTAAACCAACATAACCTAAACCTATTATTCCAAGCGTATCCCTTTTTATATATTTAGTGATTACTGATCTTCTTCTCATTTTTTAAGTTATATTTTGTTTGAAGGTATTCAAATTTACCGTGGTCTTTTAATTTACCTTCATCAATAAGAAATATTTTATTGCAATTAGTTATAGTAGATAAACGGTGAGTAATTATAATAATGGTTTTAGATGAAAATTCTTTAATATTTTTAATGATTTTTTCCTCAGTTTCATTATCTAAAGCACTAGTGGCTTCATCTAAAAATAAGATTTCTGGATCTTTATATAAAGCTCTAGCGATACCTATTCTTTGCTTTTGACCTCCAGACAACTTAATTCCGTTGGCGCCAACTTTTGTTTCCGAGTTATTAGGCAAACTATCTACAAAACCTTTAAGTTCCGAATGTTCTAAAACTTTTTGAAATTTTAATTCATCAAATTCTTTTTGATCTTCAAAAAAAGTTATGTTTTTTTTTATTGAGTCATCTAACAAAAAAATATCTTGGGAAATGTAACCTATTTTTGATCTCCATTTTTTTAAATTACTTTTAAGCTCTTTGTTATTAAATAAAATTGAACCTGAACTTGGTTTCAATAACCCTAGCATAATTAAAAATAATGTTGTTTTTCCTGAACCAGTTTTTCCTGTGATTCCAATAGATTGGCTTTTTTCAATACTAAGTGAAATTTCCTCAACTGACTTGGAGCTTGCTGAAGGATAAATATATGAAACATTTTTTAATTCTAGACTGTTAAAATTTTCATCGTTTTTTAAAGAAGTATTCTCTATTGTATTTATTATTTCACTTTTTTTTGCATCAGACTTTGTTATTTCATCCAAAACTATTTCTACGCTAGGGCAATTAGATTTATAAACGCTAATACTTTGTGAAATGGTGTTAAATGATGGAACAAGTCTAATGATGGAAACAACAATTAAAGTTAAGAAAGGTAAAAAACTATTTAGATTTTTATCTAGCAATAAAAAATAAAGAGTAATTACCAAAATCAAAGAAATAGACAAAACTTCAAGAAATATTTTTGGTGCATTTAAAACTAGTTGATAAAAAAAACTGTTTTTTGCTGATAAGAGAATATTTTGAGAAAATTTTTCTGTAAATTTTTCTTCTTTTTGAAATATTTTGATATCTTTGATTGAACCAAAAGCCTCATTAACATATTGAAGCAAATTCTTTCTTAAAATAATATTTTGATTAGCCCAAGAATTCAAAGATTTTCTCACAAACATAAAGAATAAACCTACAGCTAGAGAAAATATTATTGATAAGCTAATTGTTATAATCGGGTCAGAAATAAGTAATAAAATAAAAATTACTGTAACAACTAATATTTCTCTCAAAAATTTGATAATATATATTAAATTGTTAATTGATCTATCTACCTCACTCAAAATATTTCTGCTAACAGTTGAAGAGTCTGTTTTAAAATAAAGCTCATAATCTGAGAAAATATAATACTCGTAAACTTTTTTGCTAAGATCGTACTTAATTTTGTAGATAGCTTTATTCTCGAAAAAAATTAATCCAGCCAAAAATAAATTTTTAATTAAAAAAATTACTAGGACGCCTGATGAACTATATAGAACTAATTGAAAAGTTGATAAATTTTTTAACCACAGTTTGAAATCTATGATTGAAATCTTTTCAATAAAAATTTCTGGTGATGAAATAAAACCTACAAATATAGGCAATGAACCTATACTTGCCATCTCAAATATTGCAGCAATCAAACTGCCTACAAAAATTAAAATTAGGCTTTTAGGTCTATTTTTCTTAAATAATTGATAGTGTTTTTTTATCATTTTCTTATGATTCTTAAAACTCTTACAGGGAAGAAGAGTATTTCAAAAATCAGAATTTTTAATAAACAAATAATAAAAGAAGAATTAAATATATTTTTAAAATTAAATTTTTCTATTTTCATACACTCTAAATCTTTACTAGGACCAATTTCTTTTGATAACTTGTAATTATTAAGTAACTTTTTAATATAATTTGAGGATATTTTTTCTACTCTTTCTTCATTGCATTCTTTCAACATTTGAACCCTGTCAGTTCCTTTTGGAAAAAAAGGAAAGAAAATTGATATATAATTCTCTTTTGATTTATTTGGCAAACGACCATGCCAGGTTTTGTAAAACCAAAAATAAAATTCACCTGCTTTTCCAGATAATGGACTTAAAATATTTCTTAAATAATAAAAAATTTTTGGACTGTTCCAACTCAACTTTTGACTAAATCTTGAAAAAAAATGTGATCCACTTAAAACAACTGTAGAACTTTTAGGTTGATCGTTTACTAAAAATATCAATCCGGTCTCCCCGGGAGCATCTTGATGTAAAATCAAACCTTTGTCGTTAGGCACAGATACTCTAACTGAACCCCCGCCCCACAAAATATAATCTTCTCCTAAAAGATTTTTTAAGGTTTCTTTTACAGTTTCGTCAGAAAGTATTTTCTCAATAATATTATCTAATTCTTTATTCTGACCACATATTTCTACAAAAGGATTCTTGTCTAAATCTTGTTGCTTCGATATTTTGTCAATATTTTCTCTCAATATTTCCAATTCTTTATTATTTAGAATTTGATGATTTCCTTTTGCAAATCCAAATTTTTTTAATTGTTTCAAGATATTATTCATAAATTATTTTATTATTGATAGGTTGCTTTGATTTAAAAAATTGTTCAATTTCTTGATATCGGGTGTAAATGAGCTAAAAGTTTTTTTAGCTTTTTTCAATTCATTTTTAAAATCGGATTTAGAAAATTTTGTTAACTTTTCAATATTAATCTCAAAGTTATCCATGATGTTATTAGAGCAAAATACAGTGTCATAATCGTAATAAAATGGAACATAACGATTTCCAATATTAGAGTAAAATATAACTTTGCAACCTAAAGCTAATATTTCTTTTCCAAAGCTAGAACAATCAGTAACAAAAACTTCATTTTTATTTTCTAAAGCAAAATTCACTCTTTCAAGGAAACTTCTCTCAACTAGGTTGATCGACTTTATTCTTTCATTATCAAATAATTTTTTCAAAATTATTTTTTCATATTTTAATTTGTTTATATCTCTGTTTGTGCCTCTAATAATAATTTCAAGAGGTTTTTGAGTTTTAATTAGATATTCTTTTAAAATAATTGCCAATCTAAAAAAATCAAAAGCTTGTAATTGTTCTCTGATAAAATCAATTTCCTTCTTTTCAAACTTTTCTATCAAAGTTTTTAATTTTTCCTCTACTGAAATTTTTTTGTCTAATAAAAATTTTTTAAAAAAAGCAGCATAGTTTTCTGCAACTGATGAAATCAAAATAATTTTATTTGCCTCTTTAAAATCTTTATCTAAAAAGTTCCATTTATTATATTTTTCAAGAGCGACATAACTTTTAAGTGATCCAAATTTAATTAGTTTTTTATTTCCGTATTCAGAATTCTTATCAAGAACATCCCATAAGTAATAATAATCAAATTGTTTTATCATATCATCTCTTTTAGACGGAAATCCCCTTACAGAAAATTGAAAACCAATCAGATTTATTTTATCACCTAAAACTAATTTAAAAATTTTTCCAATTTTGTAATAGTCAATGAAACATATCACTGTCTTTATATTTTTATTTAAAATCAATGGAGTTAGTGATGAAACTAAAAATAAAAATCTTAAGTTTGGAATACTTAATTTTATTTTATTTAAATTTTTAAAAAAAACTTTTAATGACGAAAAGATATGCCTCTTTATTATAGGGTTGCTTTCAAGTATATCAGCAAAAATGTAATCTGATTTAAAAAACTTTCTTTGATTAAAATCATCTGACCCACAGACTACACATGAGAAATCTCTATTTTCATTGAGAAAATGCCAAGATTTAATAAATTTTACAATTTTTTTAAATAAAATACGCATTTATTTTTTTAAAATAAACCAATTGAAATTATCTAAATTATGTTTTTTATCTTCAGACCAAATAAAACCATAGTCAACAATCTTTAATTTAAATTTTCTTTTGAGTTCTTTTGCAAAATCTCTTTTAAATAAGAGGTTTTTTTTACCTCTATAGTTTATTACAACTGGGTCCTGGCTAAAATATTCGGCAATTAGAATATATTTTTTTGTTAATGAGAAAATATTTTTATAAACCTTATTTAGGTCTTTTGGATTAATATGAATTAACAAACCGCTTGTAAAAACTAAATCAAATTTTTTCTTGATTTTTATCTTTTTCTTAACACTACCATTAATAATGTAATGCCCTTTACTTTCAGCAATTTTGGAGGCAAATTCATTTATTTCAATACCATTCGTTTCAATTTTTTTATTAAATCTTTTTATTATATCTAAATTATTTCCAACATTTGTTCCAAATTCAAATACATTGTTAATTTTTCCGATTTTTTTTAGAACACTTTGAATAAATAGGTTTTTTGTAATTTTCTTGTTTCTTTTTGTATATTTTACCCCGAACTTGCTTTTCCAATGTCTTTCTTGATAATTCATTTTAAAACCTTGTCGTTAAGTTAAGCCTTTCAATCAAATTTTTATCTGTCTGCCAAACTAAATTGCAACTAGAATTTATCTTATTCATGTTTTTTTCTTTATCCAGAATTTTAAAGATATTATGTAAATTTAATTCCATATTTTTTTTTTCAAGTTTTGAATATAATTTATTGAAAAAAACTAAATCTTGTTTGTAATCTAATGTCATTCGATAATTCCTTACATACCGGCTTGGGAGTCTAACAAGGTTAATTTTAAAATGACTTTTGTTATTCATCACATACCATGTCATATATTCAGAATGCTCAAAACTTTTGGCCTTTTTATAAATTTTTTTTAAACATTTAAAACTATATATCTCTGCTGCTGTCCCATGAGCGCTTTTTTTGCACGACGTATAGTCAGCTTTATTTTCTAAATGAGACCTTAATAAAATATTTATTATTTCTTTTGAAACATATGGGCAGTCACCCGTAATTCTTATTACAGTATCTAATCTATTTTTTTTCGCCGCATCATAATATCTTTTGACTAAATTCTCTGGTTCACCTTTAAAAACTTCGAACTTTTTATGTTTAATTTTTGCTAATTCATCATCTTCTCTCAGATATGATGTTGCCAAAATAAATTTATCAATATTTTCAATTTTTGATGCACTGTCCAAACAACACATTATAGATTTTTTTCTATTTATTTTTAAAGTGGCCTTTTTTTTAAGTCTAGATGATTTCATTCTAGCTCCTACGATTACTCCAATTTTAACTTTTATCAAATTAGTCGTGTCTAAAATATCCTCCTTTTTGATTTTTTTTTTTGTAAAATAAAATTTTTTTGGATCACAAAAACTTTTTATTTTATTGTCTGTCCTCTTAAAATCAAAACTATCAAAACTTAAGAATGAATTTTTTTTAAAATTTTTTTTTGAAACTGGTTTTAATATTGAATTAGATAAGTATTTTTTTTCTTTTTTTGAAATAAAATTGTTATCTTTCAAAAGCTTGCTATAAGAAATTAAACTAGAAGCAAATTTTTGAAAGTCTTTTACGTCTAGAGAGGAGTTTAGATCATATTTTGTCTTTTTATAATCATAACAAATATGCTTCTCTAAATAATCGCATCCCATATTAAAAGCAAATAATGGGGCTATATAAGTATCTGTTGTATCTTTGCCTGTATGATCTGCGTAACATAGTTTATTATTAAAGTTTCGCTTAAGAACTTTAATTTTGTTTAAACCTGAGTCATCCAGTAAAGTAGGGTAATCTTGATAGCCAAGTTGAATTATCAAATTTTTTTCTATGATATTCAGTTTTTTGATTATTTGTTTAATTTCAAAAATTTCAAATCCTGAAATATTTAAAATTACTTTTTTTGATTTATTTTTTGCAAAATTACTTATTTTTTCCAATAAAAAATTATTTTTTAAAGTTGAAGCCTGCAATTTAAGACCATCAATGTTTGTTCGATTATCTTGTAATACTTTTAAACTGAATTCATCAAATACATCAATCCAAACTTCATTATAAAGAGACTTTGATAATTTTAAAATTTTTTTCCATTTTACCTCATCAAAACAAAGTTTTTTATAAAGATTATGAGCATGAAAGTTTTTAACTGATAGTCCTTGTGCAGAAAAAATTTGAAACTTTATAGATAAATCAGGGTAATTAATATTTGAAAAGGATTTAATAGTTTTAATCAATGAATTTAGTTTGCCACCGTGTGAATTAGCGATTTCACAAATTACTTGTGGGTGTTTTCTCATCTGATTTTTATTTAGTTAATTTTTTTTTAATTTCAGATATTTTTAAGAAAGAATTTTTATCTGAAGAATATGTAAATTTTTGTGAAACAGGCTTACCTTTCTCACCATCTTTATTTTTGATATATGCTATTTTTTTAATATTTCCTTCAAAAGATGGCATTATTAAAAAATGGTCTTTAAATTCTAAAGTTAAATGTGCTGTTGAGGATGAACATAAAAATTCATTTATTTTTTCTCCTGGTCGAATTCCAATAAAATTGATTTTTTTATTAGGATCAAAGGATTTTGCTAAATCTAAAATTCTAATAGACGGAATTTTAGGAATATAAGTTTCACCTCCGTTCATTAATTTTAGTGATCGTAAAACTAAATTCACACTTTCATCAATTGTCATCCAAAATCTAGTCATATTTTTATCAGTGATTGGAAACGGTTTGTTTGTAGCTAATATTTTGTTAAAAACCTCTACAACAGAACCCCGAGAACCAATAACATTACCATAACGAACAACTGAAAACCTTGTAGGTTTATTACCAAATATATTATTGGCAGAAATAAAAAGTTTCTCTGCAGCAAGTTTTGTAGCACCATATAAGTTTACAGGATCAACAGCTTTGTCTGTTGATAATGCAACTACCTTTTTAACGTTATTAGCCAATGCTGCTTTGATAACATTCTCTGCCCCAATTATATTTGTCTTAATACATTCCATTGGATTATATTCCGCTGTTGTAACTTGTTTTAATGCTGCTGCATGTATTACTATGTCAATGTCGTTAAAGGCAGCTTTAACTCTTTCTTGATCTCTTATGTCACCAATAAAAAATCTTAAATTTTTGTATTTATCTTCTGAATATTTTTCTCGTATTAAACTTTGCTTTAGTTCATCTCTTGAAAAAATAACCAATCTTTTAAATTTATATTTTTTAATAATTCTATCGATCATTTTCTTACCGAAAGATCCTGTAGCACCTGTAATTAAAATTTTTTGATTATTCATTTGTCATAGCTCCGCACTTACCAAAAAATGATTTTTGATTTTTTTTTCATCTTTTTTTTTAGAAAACAAAAGCCGTAGTATTTTTTCTTTTATTTAAAGTTAACTTAAGTTTTCCGATGTTAAGTCTTAAATTTTTTTCTGAATGATCTACAATCGAAAAAATAAAGTTTTTGAAAGGACCATCTAATAATTTAATCTTATCAAAATTTGAGTTTTCAAAAAAACTACTTTTTAAATTTTGATTTTTATCTTCATGTTTTTTACAGAAGTTAATAAAATTTTTAATTGAATTTTGATCTTTTTTATAAAAATTTAAAAAATATTTTAACCCCTTTGTATTTTTCAATTGTTGTAAAAATCGTGAATTATCGAAATGTTGATATTGAAAAAAAACATAATCAGAAAGAATGTATTTATATTTTTTAGGTAAATTACAAATTAACATCTTTGGCCTATAAAAATTTATTTTTTCACCTAGTTTTTTTTCTAATTCTTTAAGCAAAGTATTAAATTCGCTATAATTATGTTTAGCTACTATCCACATTTATCTATTTTCCCTTTTTATTATTTTCATTTTCTAACTCTTTTTTAAGTTCATCATATTCGGCCATTTTTTTTTTCATAAAATCTAGTGTTAGTTTAGTCCTCAAAGCTAGGCCTTCTTGAGTCAAAATATATTTAATTTTTGAGGGATTTTCTTTTAACCTATTAATTTTAACTAAACCTTTTTGGACCAATGATTTGATGCAATAATTCAATTTTCCTAGGCTCAAATTAAGCTCATTAGCCAAATCTCTTTGGCTTGCCTCTGATTTCTTTGCGATCTTTCTCAATAATTCCAGATCTTCTTGATTAAAATTCTTATTTGACATTTGTTCAATAATTGAACATTATAGTTCAAAATTTGAACAGTCAAGAGCAATTTGAAAAAAAAAGTAATTTTAATAAGCGGATGTAGTAGTGGTCTTGGACAAGACCTCAGCAAATATTATCAAAAAACTGGTCATATTGTTGTAGGTTTTGGAGCGAAAACCCAACTAAAAAACAATAATAATTTTTTTTACAAAAATGTAAATTTAAAATCTAAATCACAAATTAATAACTTTTTAAGTTTAGTTTTTAAAAAATACAAAAAAATTGATTACTTTATAAATAATGCTGGTCTGGCGCCAGCTGCGTTTCCTGCTTTATTGAATAATTATGAATTTGTGGAAGATGTTACAAAGACTAATATTCTTGGTCAAATTTACTTAATAAATCAAATTACAAAATTAATGATTAAAAAAAAATTTGGAAGGATTATTAATATTTCATCAATGTCTGTTTCATTAAACTTAGAAGGCACATCTCTTTATACATCTTCAAAAGCTGCGATAGAGAAATATCTAAAGATTCTCTCTAAGGAAATCTCTTATAAAAATAATGTCAACATCACGTTTAATACTCTAAGAGTTTCAATGTATGATACTAAGTCTTTTAGAGAATTAGGTGAAAAAACAATCCAAAAAGCAAAAGATAGCTTAGCATATAAAAAAGTTTTAAAAATAAATGAAATAATTAATATTTTGACCCCATTAATAAATGATAAGAATAAAGCATTAACAGGTCAAACGATAAATCTTGGATTAATTGATGGAAACTAATTTTCAAAAAGAAATATCTTCTAACTTAAGAGGTTTTTTTGTTACTCAGATAATTTCGATGATGGTAAGAAATGATATTATCAATAAAATTTTAGCGAAAGAAAGATTTAGTCTCAAAGATTTTACTTTATGCAAAAATAAAAAAAATCTTAATTCTATATTTAATTACTTTACAAATATTGGATATCTTGAGAAAAAAAAGCAATTTTTTTCTCTAACTGAATTAGGCAAAGATATTTTTATGAGATATTCATCATTTTTAGTACCCCATTCTTATAAAAATTATCTTTCAAATTTAGAAGATTTGATTTTTAAGAATAAAAACAATATTAAAGTTTTGAGGGATGAAAATATTTTAGGAAGTGGAAAGACTCATATGAGATATTTTTTTTCAGCTCTAAATTATTTAAAAAAGGATAATAATTTTTCTTCTTTGATTGATCTAGGTGTTGGTAATGGTGATTTTGCAATACTAGCAGCAAAAATTTTAAAGCTAGAAAAAATTGGTGGAGTTGATTTTTCCAGAGAGTCAGTCAAAATTTCTAGGAAAAAAATTAAAAAAATAAAAATTAAAAATTTAATTATAAAAGAAGATGCAAAAAAAATTGAAAAGTGGTCAAAAAAAATAATTAACTTAACAAATAATCAAAAAATATTGGTTTCAATGTGGTTTTTAATCCAGGAAATTTCCTCAAATTCAAAATCTACAATTATAAATTTTCTTAACAAGTTAAAAAAAATTTTTCCAAAAGCAAAAGTTATTCTATGCGAGTTGGTTAAAGCTGACGCAAGAACCTATTCGCTTAATAAGGATTACACTTTTATGCCAGAATACATGTTGTTTCATGATCTATCAGGACAAGGCGTATTCAGCTATGAAGACTTAGAAACTATTATAAAAAAATCAAAATTTAAAATTGAAAAAAAAATTTTATTTGATGAATTAAAAACTGATAAAAAAACAATACCGAGTTGTATAACATACGTTTTAAAGTAATTATGATTAATTGTGGAATTATAGGAACTGGCAAATACATACCTTCAAGAAAGGTGGATAATAAGTTTGTTGCTGGAAAAACTAAAACATCAAAAAGTTGGATTTTAAAAAAAACAGGCATTAAACAAAGATTTTTTGCCACAAAAAAAGAAACTTGTTCTTACATGTCTTTTAGAGCATCACTTAAAGCAATAAAAAACTCAAAAATTAGAAAAGAAGAAATTGATTATATAATTTGTTGCACTTTCACAGCAGACTACAAGTTCCCATCTTTAGCCAGTAAAGTTTCTCAATTACTAGATCTTAAAAATGCTGGATGTTATGATTTAATGGCCAACTGTACAGGTTTTCAAATAGGAATCAGTACAGCTGCAGAAAAACTTTACGCAGATAAAAAGATAAAGAATATCTTGGTAATTGGGGCAGCTTTGCAATCAAAGTTTTTAAATTGGAAGAAAGCAGAAGATTGTATGTATTTTGGTGATGGCGCAGGAGCCGCAATTGTTGCTAGAGTGCCCAAAAATTACGGTTATATTGCATCTGATCTAATTGGAAATTCATCAGCTTATGAAGACGTAAAATTAGTTGGCGGTGGATCCAATTTAACGTTTAATGAGGCTAATGATAATGAAAGACTAAAATTCTTATACTCTATGAATGGACTAGAAACTTGGAAACAAGTTGTTACTTATCAACCTTTGGTTATTGAAAAAACTCTTAAAAAATCAAGATTGAACATTAGTAAGATAAATCTTTTTATATTTCATCAAGCAAATTTAAATCTAATAAAATATTTAACAGAAAAAATGGGTATATCAAAAGATAAAGTCCACAATACAATAATTAAGTATGGAAATACAGCTGATGCATCTTTGGCAATTACTTTGGCAGACGCAGTGAATAAAAAAAAAGTAAAAAGAGGAGATTATGTTCTTATTTCAGGTGTGGGGGCAGGTTTTGTTTTTGGATGTACTTTATTGAAATGGTTTTAGTATGAAAAAATATTTTGAGAGAATTAGAATAACTAAAGAGCATGTATCTAATTTTAAAAAAATTACCAAAGATAATAACTCTATACATTTTAAAAGTAACGTTGCTAAAAAAATGGGTTTTAAAGATAAAGTCATTCAAGGTATGCTAACTTCGTCTTTTATATCAAAAATAATTGGAAACAAGATACCTGGAGATGGTGCTCTATGGACTGGATGTAACTTAAGTTTTTATAAACCAGTTTACTTAAACGATGTAATAAATTTTGAAACTGAGATTGAAAATATTTCTTCTGCAACAAAAACATTGTTTCTGACTATTATTGCAAAAAACCAAAATGATGAGATTGTTTTAGAAGCTGATGCACAAGTCAAATATCCTAAAAAATTCGAAAAAAAACTTATTTTCAAAAAAAGAAAGGTTGATAAGGAAAAAATTATTGAAAAAAGAAAAACAATTTCTTTGATCGTAGGAGGATCTTCAGAAATTGGGAAAAAAATTGTAGAAAAATTAGCTTTAAGTAATTTAACTATCTCTACCTATAATTCTAATAATCAAAAATTTTTTAAGAAACAAAAAAATATAGTATATAAGAAATTAAATCTTTTGAATAAAAAAAACCTAGAAAGTTTTATTAAAAATATCAAAAAGCAATT
>MDTE01155370.1_pt1 | contig 22938 bp, 19 predicted proteins | sample 811231 | NCBI WGS metagenome assembly MDTE01 (sample SAMN05326651, study PRJNA326480) | marine metagenome | isolation source: seawater | place: Indian Ocean: Red Sea | collected 2010 | reverse complement strand
TTTCTTTCTCTCTTTTTCGTATAATATTTCCCAATTCCAAATTAGATGAAGAATCTAGCTTAACCTCTTTAATTTTAAAATATTCATCAAAATTATCATTTATAGCAATATCGTTTTTATTGTTATTTAGAAATTCGGTTAGATAATCAAAATTCACAGATCCATATGCATCTAATATAAAACCTTTTTTATTTTTAAAGTCATATTGAATTTTACTAGCCAAAAGGAACTGATTTTGGGATTTAAACTTTATATCCCCTTCTATTATTAGTAAGGATTTTTCCCTATCATAAGAAAAACTATCTGTATTTAAAACTGCTTTCTTATTGCTAATAATTACATTACCTTTAGCAGAAATAATTGAACCTGAAAATTCTTCATAATCTGCCAGAATTTCCAACTCTCGTACATTTGAATTCTTGTTTTTAGAGTCATTTTCAAAACTTACTAATAAATTAGTAAATAATTTTTCAAGATTTAAAGGGAGATTGAATTCTTTTACATTATTATTAAAAATTTTACTTTCTGAATAGGCTAAATTTGTAAACCTTTTATATTTAATTTCTTTATTATTTATTTTACTATTTCCATTTTTTGAATATTCTGAAATCTTCTTTGTTGGTAAATCAGATTTAGATATAACAGGATTTATAAAGCCAAGAAAAATAAAGAAACTTAACCAATAAAATAATTTGTTCAAGGATTAATTTAATTCTTATCCATATATTAATTAAAAATTTATTTTTTTTATTTAGTCTTAGTACATATTAATTTAATATAAATCATAAATATTCAAATTTTTTAAAAATGCTTATCTAGTCTTTTCTTAAAAGAATTTAATTAATATAAAAAGTCGAATATTTAACAAAAACAAATAGTTAAATTTGCATAGTTATTTAATGCAAGTTAAATATTTCATATTGATTTAGTTTGAGAAGCATAATAGAATTATTGCCTTTGATAGATAGATTTCTTAACAAAAAGAACTTGTAAATTAAAGATTAGAGCCATAATTTGAATTCAAAATAAAAAATTGAAGTTATTGAAAGAATTTAAAGTTTTAAAATCCATCATAAATATATCTCTAAAACTAAAATCAGAGAAATAAAATTAGTTTCTAATAACCTTTAGGATTTTTTAATTGCCAATTCCAACCATCTAAACACATTTCTTCGACTTTTCTTTTAGGTTCCCATTTTAAAATTTTTTTTGCCAGAGAATTATCCGCGTAAACAATATCTCTATCACCAAGTCTTCTATTATCAAAAATATATGGTATGTCAACATGGTTAACATTTTTAAATATATTTATTAATTCTAAAACACTTGTTCCTTTTCCAGTTCCCAAATTTAATTTAATATTTTTATTTTTATTTTCTAGTAAATAATCTAGTGTACTTAAATGTCCCTCAGCAATATCCATAACATGTATAAAGTCTCTTACACCCGTTCCATCAATTGTTTCCCAATCATTACCAAATATTTTTATTTGATCAAGCTCTCCAAAAGCAACTTTATTAAGCAAGGGGAAAATATTTGTTGGAATTCCATTAGGTTTTTCTCCTAATAAGCCAGAAGGATGGGCTCCAATAGGATTAAAATATCTTAAACAGGCAATTGAAATTTCATTACTGTTGGAAGAGAAATAATCATCTAAAATATTTTCAACTGCTGCTTTCGTTTTTCCATAAGGATTAATTGGTTTTATAACTGCTGATTCTTTAATTGGAGAGGTTGTATCAACACCATAAACTGTTGCGCTACTGCTAAAAACAAGGGAACTACAAGAATATTTTTCTATTACCTTTAATAGGTTAATAGTCCCACAAAAATTAGCATCCCAGTATTCCAATGGATTTAAAAAAGATTCATCTACACTTTTTAAACCAGAAAAATGAATAACTGCCTCAATTTTGTTTTTATTTCTTATTCCTTTTTCAAAAATATTATTTAGCAAATTTTGGTCTCTTATATCACCTAAGACAAAAGAGCAATTCTTAACGAATTCTGGATTGTTTCTTTCCGTAATTTTTATTATTTTTTCAAATACTTTACTTGAACTATTAATTAAAGAATCCAATATTATTACCTTAAATCCTTTCTTTAAAAGCTCGACACAAGTATGACTTCCTATATATCCTGTTCCGCCAGTAGCAAGAATAGTTTGCATTAATTAAATAAATATAATTATTATTTTAGTCATAGATTCTTTATTGAAAACATTTTAATTTGTTGAGTTAACAAAACTCCTAAAGTAAAAAATCAAAAAAGATAAATCTCATTTATTCCTAAAATTTTAATAACCATAAAAATTTTTAAACCATTTTGCAAATTTTTCTAAACCTTCTTCAATTGTTACTTTAGGTGCAAAATTTATCCACTCCTTTATCCTAGAACTATCTGATGAGGTAATCTCAACATCGCCAGGTTGGATTTCTTTAAAATTTAATTTCGCCTTAACACCTAAATTCTTCTCTAATAAATTTATAAATTCATTTAATCGTACTGGATTATTATTTCCTACATTAAAAAGCATAAAGGGATTTAAAGAAGAGGATGGATTGGGTTCTTGAGCATTAAATTTTGAATCAATTTTTGCAGGCTTATAACAACATCTAAAAATCGTTTCCGTAATATCGTCTATATATGTAAAGTCTCTTATCATATTTCCATAATTAAATACGTCAATTTTTTGATGATTTAAAATTGCCTTTGCAAAAATCATTGGCGCCATATCAGGTCTCCCATAAGGTCCATAAACTGTAAACAACCTTAAACCAGTAGTCGGTATGGAATAGAGATGACTATATGAATGTGCCATTATCTCATTGGATTTCTTGGTAGCTGCGTAAAAACTTATTGGATGATCAACATTATCAGTCTCCTTGAAAGGGATTTTTTTATTACCACCGTAAACAGAACTACTAGAGGCAAAAATGAAGTTTTTTATATTATTATTTTTGCAAAATTCAAGAATATTAAAAAAACCAACTAAATTTGCTTTTACATAATCTTCAGGATTAGTTATGGAGTGTCTAACTCCAGCCTGTGCTGCTAAATGAATAACAATCTGAATTGAATAAATATTTCCAATCTTATCTAATTCATAATTATTTTCTATAGAAACCTCATGAAAGAACCATTTACCTTTGTATTTTTGATGACAATTATCAATATTACTCAACCTTGTTTTCTTTAGATTAAGATCATAGTAATTGTTTAAATTATCAACACCAACGACAGTTTCACCATTTCTTAATAATCGCATAACTAACTCAGATCCAATAAATCCTGCTGCGCCAGTAACTAGAAATGTATTTTTTTCTTTATGCATAAAAATCAAATAAAATTATGTAAAGATTAAATTTTTAACTCATATTTGAATATTTATATACTTCAAACTTAAAGTACTATAGCTGATTTATCCTTTAATCTCCACCATTTCCTCTCAAAAACATAATGTTTTTGTATTATTTGTTTTTCGGCGGTTTAATTATATAAAAAACTACTTATTACAACTCATAAATAAATCCAAAAATACATTAAATATTATTTTTTAAAAATTAATTAAGCCATTTATATATATAGATTATACATCTATATATTAGGATTACTTAAAAACTAATAAACTAAAAAAGTTTTTTAAAGAATTTATAAAAAATATTTTTTTATTTTTTAATTTTAATCTTAGATGAACAAATTTTGGATAAACTTAAATGATAGTAAAACCTTCATTAGGAGGTATCAAAGTTCATTATGAAAAGTAAAAATCCGATAATAAACAAAAAAGCATTAATTACAGGTATAACTGGCCAGGATGGAAGCTATCTTTCTGAATTTCTCCTAAATAAGGGATATGAAGTACATGGTATAAAAAGAAGATCCAGTAGCTTTAACACAGGGAGAATTGATCATCTGTACCAAGATCCTCATGAAAATGATCCTAAATTTTTCCTACATTATGGCGATTTAACAGATAGTACGAATCTTATAAATATAATTCAAAGGATTCAACCTGATGAGATTTATAATTTGGGAGCCCAAAGTCATGTAGCGGTAAGCTTCGAAAGTCCTGAATATACAGCTAATAGTGATGCTCTTGGTACATTAAGAATTTTAGAATGTATAAGAAGTTTAGGACTAAACAATAAAACAAAAATTTATCAGGCGAGTACTAGTGAACTTTATGGAAAAGTTCAAGCAATTCCTCAAGATGAAAAAACTCCTTTTTACCCTAGGAGTCCATATGCAGTTGCGAAGTTATATGCTTACTGGATAACTGTTAATTATAGAGAAGCTTATGGTATGTTTGCCTGTAATGGAATTCTTTTTAACCATGAAAGCCCCAGAAGAGGCGAAACTTTTGTAACTAGAAAAATTACTCGTGGTTTAACTAGGATAGATGCAGGATTAGATAGTTGTCTTTATATAGGAAACTTAGATGCCAGAAGAGACTGGGGTCATGCAAGAGATTATGTAGAAATGCAATGGTTAATGTTACAACAAGAAAAACCTGAAGATTTTGTAATAGCAACTGGAAGAATGGAAACTGTAAGAAGATTTATAGAAATCAGTGCTGAAAAGATTGGATGGAATAATAAATTAAAAAGTCCTCCAATTATATGGGAGGGAGAGGGAGTAAACGAAGTTGGGAGAAGACCAGATACCAATGAAATTATTATAAAAGTGGATTCTAGATATTTCAGACCAACTGAAGTAGAACAGCTTCTTGGCAATCCTAAGAAAGCATTAGAAAAATTAGGTTGGATACCAAAGACATCTTTAGAAGAATTAATTACAGAAATGATTAAATTTGACAAGGAAGAGGCTTTAAAAGAATCATTAATTAAAAGTAAAGGCTTTGATAACCCAGGATTGGGAGCTTTCCCAATGTAAAAAATATTACATTTTGGATTAATTAAATACTTGAATAAAAAATTTTAAGTATATTTTCACTCACTATAGAAACTTGAATTTATTTATATTTTATTTTCAAATTTTATATGTTTTTTTAAGAAAAAAAATTTAGCAAATTGAATTTACAATTAATTACTTAGAAACATAAATAATATGAAGCTTCTTTTTTTAGTAAAAAGATTTTTCCTGATAAAAATTTGACTTATTAAGTTTTGCAAATCTTTTTTAAATATTTTATTTATAAATAAATTTAAAGACTAAATTTATCTAAAATGTTACATTAAATAAAAATTATTTTTAGATGATAGGGTTAATAAATTCAAAGATTTTAAGAAGAATTATATTACTATTAACTGATACTTTTCTAATATGTTTATCAATATTCTTTGCTTATTTATTTATTGATAATGCATATTTGATTAAAACTAATTATGCGTTTATATATTATTACTCAATATTAGTAGGAATATCACTATACATTTTTACTGGCCAGTATAAAGCCATTACAAGATACCTAGGGAGCAGAATAATTTATCCAATTACTTTAAGAAATTTAGTATTAACAATAATCATATTTATCTTGACTAATAAAATACAACAAACAAATTTCTCTTTTAATTTTTGGTTTTTATTTTTTTTATTCTTATGTGTAACCACTTGCGGTATTAGATTTTTAGCTAGGGATTTAATTGAATATTATGGAAATAAAAAATTCTCGATAGCTCAAAAATCTAATATCGTGATCTATGGTGCAGGCAAATATGGAAGTACGCTTAGTAGATTTATTGCCAATAACGAAAGTCTAAATCTAATTGGTTTTATTGATGATGACAAAAATCTACAAAATAGATATTTAAATGGATATAAAATTTATGCACCCTCCATAATCGAAAATAATAATATTAATTTAAAAAAAATTCTGATTGGGATAGAAAATATAAAAAAAGATAAACTTAAATATTTAGTTGAAAAAATTAGAAAAAATGGATTAGAAGTTTTCAAATCTCCAGGGATTGAAAAACTTAACGAAAATAACTTTTTACAAGATCAATTAAGACCTATATCTTTTTCAGACTTATTGGGTAGAGAAACAGTCAAGGCAGATAATGAAATTCTAAAAGCATGTATAGAAAATAATAATATATGTATTACTGGCGCCGCAGGATCAATTGGAGGAGAAATATGTAGGCAAGCTTTAAAATTAAAAGCTTCAAAAATTATTCTTATTGATCATAGCGAAACGAATCTTTATATTATAAACAAAGAATTAGAAGAGAATTACGAGTCAGAAATTATTCCAATTTTATCAAACTTGTCTAACAAAAAATTCCTAATAGATACCCTAAAAAAATATGAAATTAATACGATTTTTCATTGTGCAGCTTATAAGCACGTGCCCTTGTTCGAATCAAATAGATTAAATGGTTTGAGTAATAATATTTTTTCTACATTGAACTTATGCGAAGCAGCGGAAAAAGCTAAGATTAATAATTTTATGTTAATTTCATCTGATAAGGCTGTAAGGCCAACCAATATAATGGGTGCATCCAAAAGAATTTGTGAAATAATTGTAAAATTTTTTGCTGATAAAAATAAAAATACTATCTTTAGCACAGTCCGCTTTGGAAATGTTATTGGATCATCAGGATCAGTTGTACCTTTATTTAAAGAACAAATTAAAAAAGGCGGTCCAGTAACGATTACTGACAAAAGAATGGTTAGGTATTTTATGTCTATAGAAGAAGCGGCACAGTTAGTTATACAGGCGACTCAATTTTCAAAAGGAGGTGAAATATTTCTATTAGATATGGGTAAGAAAGTAAGAATAATTGATCTTGTTAATCAAATGATAAGCTTAAGTGGTTTAACTGTTAAAGATAAAAAAAATAAGAATGGAGATATAGAAATTAAAGAAATAGGATTGAGATCTGGGGAGAAAATGTATGAAGAATTACTTGTAGACGCAAAAGCAATTAAAACTAATCATCCATTAATTTATAAGGCTTTTGACAAATTTATTAAACCTAATAACTTACTAGATATACTCAAAAATTTGGATAAATTAATCGAATCAAATAAAACGGAGCAAGCTATTCTTATTATGAAATCTCTTGTTCCAGAGTATAAAAAACTTGATTAATTTTTAAATTTGGATTTATAGTCATTACATAATTGAACAGCAAGTTTTTCTCTATAAAGATCTGGTCTCCAACCTATTGATTTATAAACTTTTAAATTATCTCCTATTAGAGGTACTTTAAATCTAGGCTTGGTTTCAAGATAAACAAAAATATCTTCAGATAATGAATAATAATCCATAACTACATCTACAAAATCTTTTACTTTTATTGGTTTTTTAGTTGCAAAAATATAGTCTCCAGGGATTGCATTATTAATAAGATTTATCATTGCTTTAACGTATTCATTTGCATATCCCATATCAATTAATGAATCGGGATTAAATAGTCTTATGGGTTTTGCAGCTTTATTAAATTGATCACTTACGACTGCATTACAAGAAGATATAACTTTTTTCGTGAAAAACTTTTCCGATCTCAAGTGTGATTCATGATTATATAAAATTACAACATATATAGGTATATCGAAATTCAAAAGAGTCTTCAAATAATTTTCTGTTAAAACCTTTTGTTTTGAATAAATACATGAAGGCTTTCTTTCTAATAATTCATATTGAGGAGTTACATCTGAATCGGAAAATATTAAAGATGAAGAAGCAAATAGAAATCTAGGCTTTAACTTGTATAGTATACATTGATTTAGAATATGAAAGGGTAAAAAGTAATTAACGAAAGCACTTCTATTAAAATCGATATTTATTTCCTTCTCCTGAGAAGAAATATGAACAGCAGCTAAATAAAAAATTAATTTTGGTTTAAATTCTTCTATAAGGCTTGCGACAATTGATAGATATTCATTTTGATTATTAAGATATATTTTCTTAATAAAATTTGAATTTAAAAATACTTCTACATACTTTGAATTAAATAAAATCAAACGAGAATTTTTATATTTTTCTTTTAATAAATAAGTTAATAATTGCCCATCCTGACCTTTTGATCCAAAAACATAAATATTATTCATCAGCAACTATTTCAATCTCTGGCAAAGGAAAAATTAATTTTCCTCCTTTAGATATAAATTCTTGTTCACGTTTTATTATATTTTCTCTAAAATGCCATGGTAAAACTAGCATATAATCAGGCATTTCTGCTTTAACACTTTCTTCACTCATAATAGGAATGTTTGAAACAGGAGTATATTTACCAAATTTCTCTTCATTTACTTCTGCAATAGCAAAAATATCCTTTTGTGAAATATTACAGAACTGAAGAATCACATTTCCTTTAGTAGAAGCTCCATAACCTGCAACTTTTTTACCATCTTTATTTAAAAGTCCTAAAAGATACTTTAGATTATCTTTATGAGCCAATGATTTCTTTTCAAACTCTTTGTATGGTTTAATTGTATGAATTTCTTGCTTAAATTCTTGGTATAAAATCCAATCAATCAAAGATTTATTAGATTTATAGTTAGATTTTTCATGACAAGCAATAACTGAAAAACTTCCCCCATTTGTATTATTAAAAGTAACATCGAGAATGCGTAAATTATATTTTTCAAGTAACTCCTTAACAACCTTTAGAGAATAATATTCAATATGTTCATGACAGATAGTGTCGTAGGAAGTTTTCTTTAACATACTTGGCATATAACTTTGCTCAAAATTCCAAATGCCATCTTCATCTAAACATTCGGAGATATTATAAACAAATTCACCTGGATCCTCTAAATCATAAAACATAGATATTGAAGTAATTATACTAGCTTTATTTTTTCCAGAAATTTTGAGATATTTCTCTGCATCAAAAAAGTCTGATATTGCTATGATTCCTTCTTTGTAGTATTTTTGAAATTTTTTAGCAGTTGGATCTATTCCTATTCTTGCTATATCAGATGAGTAAAAAGATAATAGAGTCCCATCATTACTACCTATATCTAGTACATATTTTAATTTTTTCTTAGGGACAATTGAAGTCAAAAGTTTTACTTTTTTTTCCAAATGGTTAACCATAGATGAATTTAAACCGGATCTATAACCATAATTATCGCCATACATTTCTGGAATATTTTGTTTCTCTAATAATTGAAGCAAACCACTTGAAGGGGACCATCCTAAATTAAGGCTTCCAAAACTTAATTCTTCACTTTTTGATTTTGGGAAATAACCTGCCGAGGCATGTGTACCTAAATCACAAACTGATATTAGATCATCTTTTCCACTTATTCTGCAATTACTTTTCACATCAAATATTTTTTATAAATACTACCATTTAAAAGTAACTATAATAACCATCTTTGAAAAAGATAATATTTCTATAAGATTTTTCTCAACCTTTGAACTCGTTTAAGAAAACCATGAATTATTGGAAAATTAATAATTGACATTAATATAAAATCAGCAAAATTTGCTTTCTTTTTTTTAAGAATATGATGTTCATAAGTTACATAAGAAAAACCTAATTTAGATGCTATTTTTAACATCCAAGGATTTAATTCGCCAACAACCATTGATCTTAAGAATTTCAGTTCATTATTTTTTTTGCAACCAATTAATAAATTAGAATTTGCAATTATATCCTGTTCACTAAAATAACTATCAAAAAAGTTGTTATTAAACTTTGCAACAACTGTTGCAATAATTTTTGTTATCCAGATTCCAATACTATCATCTTCATCTTTTGGAATAAAATTTTTAAAATTTTCGTACAAGAATTCCACTTCCTCTTTGGTTATTGAAAAAGATTGAACAGTATATGAATCCCAATTTTTAGGAGTATAAGAAAAAATTTCTTGGCAAGCTAATTTATAATTTTTATTTTTTTCATAACTAGACTTATGCAAAATAGACTTTCCATTTTCAAAAAAATTTATTTTTCTTAATAAAATCGTATCAGCGTCAATCATCACATTATTTGATTTAGGATTCTGAAGAACGTGTGTTATCTTTAGAACTTGCTGATAGTACCAGCCCATCATAAGTTTAAATCTTTTTTCTGGAACAATATTTGTAATTTGTTCATCTTTAAAAAATTTTAAAAAGTAAAATTTGAATAAATCAAAGCTTATATAATTTTCTTCATTAATAATATTTACATCACATAAGTTTTTTAAAAAGTAATTATTTATCCTATCAAACTCATTTCCTGGAGAAACAATACTATATGAACTATTTTTATAGAATTTATTAATTTGATTAATATTTTGTGGTATGTAATCAATTTTATTAAATTTACAAACAGAGAAAAAATTTATCATTTTTTTTAATTAATAATCACTAAAATTTAAAAATTAATATATTTTAAAAAGTATTATGAAAATTATTGTAGTTGAATGAAATGATTTTATTTTCTATATGGTTTTTTAGTAAAAAGTTTATTATCATTTATTACTTTAGATAATAATAATGATACCCATTGGCTTAATATTTTGCAAGTTGACTAATTCTGACAATTCAATTATAGAACTTCTATTAATTCCTCTTTGAATAATTATTAATGATTTATCAAATTTAGTGATATCTGTAAAATCTTCTGTTAATAAGATTTCTTTTTTATTAAAAAATTTAAAATTTAATAAAGAATTCTTGAACTTATTAAAGATATTATTACTTAATATTAGAACTCCTAATTTATCATCTTTATTGTTTAAATTATTTGAAATAAACACATCAATAATATTTAGTATATTATCTAAATCCTTGTAATTATACTTAGAAATGATAGGCAAATTTAAATATTCCTGTATTTCGACAATATCGTATACAGCATTCTTCCTTTTCTCCTTGTAGAGAGCTGCTAAGGAAGCTAAAATAAAAGAAACAAAAATACCTAAAAGAGAATATCTTTTTTTTCTTGGAGCAATTGGATAATCCAATAAACTTGGCTGAGAAATTGTTTCCCAAGGATCTTCGTTTTTAGCTTGTGATAGAAGAAGGATTTGCTTTTGAGATTCCATCGATAATAATAACTTTGCCTTAATCTCTGAGTCTGATTTTAAATTTTTATATTTTAAAATTACATCTGTGGGTTTTTCTGAGGCTTTAATTTTCGATAAAGCCAATTCTTTTCTAGCCAAAAGGAATTGATAAATATCCTCTCTGAATGCCCGAATTAACAATTCTCTTCTTTTCTCCAAAGTTTTTATTTTCTCATTCTTAATTTTATATTTTGAATAATAATCTCTAAAAACAAGATCAAATTCATTCAATTTTCTAAATAATGGATTAAAAACACGTTTTATTTCTTCGTCATTAAAAGCCTGATAAATACTTTTTTCATTAAAAACATCTTTTTTATCAAGTAATAAGAGTTGTTGCTCAATTTCAAACAGAATTGACTTAAGTCTTCTACTGTCTAATTCTGACTTTAATATTATCTCATTTTTTGAGGGACCTTTAGAGGTTGTGTACTCTACCAATTCATTTTCAATCTTAAATTTGTTTAATTTTTCAAAAGCATCCTTACTCTTTAATCTATATTCTTGTATTTGTTGGTTAATATATTCAACTGATTTATCTATATTATTTTCTTTCTCCTGTTTTGAATAATTTTTATATTGACTAGAAATCATTTCGATTGCAGGCTTAATATATTTTTTATCCTTATCTCGATATGCAACGGTCAATACAGATGTATTTTTTGCAAGCTCAACAGAGATATGGGATTCAAGCCATTTACGATAGTTCCAACGACTTACATCAAGTCCATCATTTTTTTTTTAAATCTTTAACGAATTCATACACGGGGAGAAGTACTGACGGGCTTTCTAGAATCTTAATTTCTGTATCAAGATTTTTTTTTCTATTATTATTTAATAATCCTAAAGTCCTTCCCAAAGAGACATTTGCGCCCCCTAAGCTTTCTAATAATAAATCTTCTTCCTTATTTGCTACTACAATTTGAAAATTACCTTCCCATACAGATTGTCTTGTAAAAGTAAAAGTTGTGGTAACTACTCCTAAAATTAAAAATATCTTTAACAAGAATTTTTTTTCTCTAAATAATGAGTCTTTTATTAGAGCCAAATCTGTTTCGGCATTTTTTAAGGAATATTCCTTCTCTTTGCTGGCATCCATTTTTATTACTTCTTTAAATTATCCTCTATATTCCCTTTTATTAAGGATAACATAAAGCAAGTTTAGTAAAAAACAATTTTCTTCAAAAGCAAAAATCTAATTTTTTAAAATGTCAAAATCAAAATCATATTCAAACAATCTCAAAGAATATCCAGTTTGGTTTAAAGATCGACTATTTGAAAAAAGATGCGTTAATATTGAGTTCTATTCAGCTGGTCCACAATATGGAATTCACGTTTTTGAAGGAATCTTATCAGTAAATATTAAAAATAAAAATTACTTATTTAGATTGGATGATCATATTGAAAGGCTAGAAAGAAGCTCTAAAAATCTTTCTATAGTACCCGATATCGATTTCAAAGATATAAAGGAAAGAGTTATTAACTATATAAAACTAATAAACCCTTCTCATGATTGTAATATTAGAGTATCTATATTTCCTAAAGAAGGTTCTTGGTCTACAGCAATTTTAGAAGGAAATTTATTAATATCTGCCTTCACAACGACATCTCAACTTCTTGGTAATAATTTAAACCCTCTTAAACTTAAAATTTCAAACATAAAAAAAACTTCTAAATTATCAATTGATCAGTCAATAAAAGTGGGTGCAAATTATTTAAATTCTAGATATGCACAATTAGATGCTATTAAAAAAGGATATGACTCTTGTTTGTTACTAGATGATGAAAATAATATCACTGAGAGCGGAGGTTCAAATATATTCTTTATAAAAGATGAAAAACTCTATACACCTCCAACTACCCAAAATATACTTAATGGCATTACGAGGGATTCAATAATAAGACTTGCCAAATATAATGACATTGAAGTTTATGAGAGTAAGATTAAATCAAGGGATATCATTAATTACCAATCAGCTTTTTTATGTGGAACGGCAATGAGAACAAAAGCTATAAAAAAAATTGATAATAAGATTTTTAATCTTGACAATGAATTAATGAAAAAGATAACCGAACTATACAGTAGTATTTTAGTTACGCCCAGCATTGAATTTGGTTGGCATACCGAGGTTTGAAAATGGAATTTATAATATTTTCTAATGATTATATTAACTCAAAGAATTATATTACTGCTGGAGTTTCCAAAATATGCATAGATATAGAAAGAAGAGGTAAAGCCGAAAGACAAGCTAAAAGAGATACACTAATTTCAAAACATCAAATAGAAGATATAGCCAAAATATCTGAGAGAATTGGAATAGAAAATACTATTTGTCGAATTAATCCTTTTCATGAGAAAACATACTCTGAAATTAAACAATCAATTAAACTTGGGGCAGGTTCAATTATTTTTCCTTATTTTAAAGAAATAGATGAAATAAAGTTTTTTATAGATAACGTTAATGGAAAAGCAAAAACTATTGCTTTAGTTGAAACTATGCAATCTTTTTTACGTTTGCCAAATATAGTTAACATACCAGGCTTAGATCAAATTCATATTGGACTAAATGATCTATCCCTTGATATTGGTTTTGAAAATATGTTTGAAATAGTAGAGCTAGGTTGGATGGAATTTTTACAAGAAAAAATATTCAAAAATAAAATTAAATTTGGTTTTGGTGGAGTATCAACATTAAATGATGTAGATTGTACTTTTCCAGCAAAAAGGGTTCTTAACCATCATGTTAAATCAAATTCTTCAGCTGTAATCTTATCAAGAAGATTTTTAAATAATTGTGGACAAAATTCAAATTCGAATAATGATTTTTGGAGTACTCTTGAGAATGAAATTAATCTTTTAAATAAATTCTTAGAAGGAAAAAAATAATTGGGAATTATTATAATTTATTTTATTTCTATTAGTCTTGGATATTCATTATTAAGAACTAATTTTTTCTTAAATTTCAATGAAAATGTATTAATAAAAACAACTGCAATCTCGCTTGGTTTTTTATTATCTTATCTATTTTCTAAGGTTAATTATAAAAAGATATTTATAATTGATAAAAGTAAAATCAAATTAAAACTTAGATACCTCGAAAATTTAGCTGTAATTACAAATTTTATTTCTATTATTGGGTTAATAACATTTTTTATTTTTTTTACTAATAATATTGATAGTTTTTCATTTAAAAATATTGCTGGGTTTACTATTCAATACAGAGCTGGTTATTTCGCTGGAAGTGGTCTATTTACTGGTTTAATTATTTATCTATTGCCAAGCCTTATAACTTATTTAATTCTTGAAAAAGTTAATTTAAGAAAAATCCTACTTCCCACTTTTATTTTAAGTTTGGTTTGCATCATATTAGGGTTTAGATATTACATGCTTGGGCCTATAATTTCATATTTTATTCTGTTTTTATCAAAAAATAATTTAATTAAAATAATAGAAAATTTTAATAGAAATAAACAAAAAATATTTATTTTAATGTCTTTTCTTATAGGAATAATAATATTTTCCATAATACCCAAATTTGTAATTAAGACTAGAACAAATATTGATTATGGTTTTATAGAATTTTTTAATTCCGTTTTTGGAAGATTTGATTACAACTATCTAAATAGTAATTATTTTGAATTTAACAAAAATCAATCTGAATGCTTTATACCTTTTTTTCAATATTTTGCTAACTGTGATATAAATCAATTTAAATATATTCTCATTTCTCCTGTATTAGGATATACCTATTCTGGAACTTCAAGTGGTATTGAAATAGGAATGATTCCTTTATTCTTATTGCTAAATTTGAGTTTTTTTGAGTTAATACTAATATCTTTTTTTGGTTCATATACTGTTATTTACTCAATTAAATATTTGGACAATATAGGGAATTTCGTAAACAATTTAAGTTATTTAAAATTTATTAAATCAAGTTTTGAAATTTACAAAGGATTTATATTAATACAAATACCTATACTTTTTATAAGCGCTATTTTATTTGATTATGTAAACACGATTTTCATGTTTGAAAGATTATTTATAATTGGTCTTTTACCAGTTTCAATATATCTAATTACTAAAAAAGATAATCTTTAAAATCAGTACTTAATTAATATACCTTTTCGTGACATCGCTGGCAGTTTCTCTATCCCTTATTTTTTTTAAAGTATTATTGCTATAAATAAAAACTGGTAAATCACCATTAATAAAAGGACTTTTCATAACATATGAATATGATCCTATACCAGAAATCAAAAATAAATCTTCAACTTGAGGATTATCCAAAAGATATTCTCCTAATATATCTTTTTCAACGCAAGTATAACCAGATATAGCAAAGATTTTTTTTTCTCCAAAAGGTTTAAAATTTGGATTTTGAGGAAAGTGTAATATTGGAAATTTAATTGAATTTTGTAAAGCACCAAAATTTGTTCTGCTCAAATTAGTATTTATAATTGGTGGTGAAGTCTTAAAATTAACTGAAAAAAATTTTCCTATTGCTGACATACAAGGAGCAACTAAACGAGTTCCTGGCTCACATATTAATTTTAAATTTTTATTGGATGTAATTTCTCTTGCCGAGTCAAGAAAATTAGCTAGTAATTTTTTAAAAACTTTTTCATTAAAATCTACATTTATTTGTTCCAATAAAAATGGATCCATTCTCGATGGAAATCCACCTCCAATATTTATATATTTAATATTTTTAAGCGTGCTGTATTTTTTTAAAATCTTTAAGATAGATTGAAACATCATTTCAAAAGAGGAAATTTTCCTATCAGCAATATGTACATGAATTGATTCAAAAATTATATTTGGATGATTATTAATAGTTTCAATTAATTTAGAAAAATCTTCATCAATTACGAATCCAAATCTGGTAGCAAGTTTGGCGCTAAAAGAACTTAAATTTATTCTTAAACCTAATCTTATATTTTTTTTATTTTTTGCATAATCTAAAACCAATTTCAAATCATTATTATTATCTAACTGAATTAATCCGTTATTTGAGCAAACATAATCAACAGACTCAAAATTTTTAATAGGTCCATTATATATTATTCTGCTAGGGGGTATTCCATAATTTTTTGTAATATCTACTTCAAAAGGAGATACAACCTCAGATAAAACTTTTTGAGAATTTAAAAATTCAATAATTGGTTTTAAATAATTTGTCTTGTAAGAATAAGCAAATATAGAATCTTTAGGAAAAATAGATTTTAAAACTTCTAATTGATAAGACAACTCATCAAGATTAATTATGTATGAAGGAGCCTCCGATTTTAAAATACGAATATGCTCATCTTTTAAAAAGTTCAAATCAGGTTTTTTATAATTCTTCTTTCTATTTGTCATATTCTCCGCTGGTAAATAAGATTTCCTTAATTGTTAATATAACCAAAAAAATATCTGTCATAAAACACATAATGAAATTTTTTTCTAATAAATTTATATATTTATAGTCTAATTTTATTTTTTCTGACCAGTCGTTTGCATTTCTTCCTAGAACTTGTGCTTTCCCAGATATACCTGGCCTACAATAAAATCTAAAACCTAATTTATCTTTATCATCAGGAGTCAAATTTTCAAAATCCAATTCATCAAAAACTGGGGGTCTTGGCCCAATAAAAGTCATATCGCCTAACAAGATATTTATTAATTGAGGTAATTCATCAAGACTATATTTTCTGAGAATTCTTCCTAACTTAGTTATTCTCTTATCACCTTTCTTAGTGTAATAGTTTTTATCATTTACATTTCTATTATGCATTGTACGAAACTTATAAAAGTTAAATATCTTTTTATTTAAACCTATTCTTGATTGTGAAAAAATCACAGGTTTACCATCTAAAAAAAGAATTAATGATGAAATAATTAAGAAAAGCGGTGATAAAATAATTAAGATAATTAATGCGAAGATAAAGTCACAGCTATATTTGAAGAATAAATATTTATTATTCATGAAAAGATAATTGAATATAATTAAAATAATACTTCAAGATTTAGTATTAAAAAACCATCTTAAATTGTGGTAATCATAAAATACTTACATATTTAATATTTAATGGTAATTAATAGAAGCTTAATTAATATCTTAAGTTGAGGTGATAATTTTTATATTATTATTCTTAAGTTATTTTGTTAAAATAACCTAAAGTTCTTCAGGCTTGATAATAATATAAAGGAGGTTTGTTTTGGAGGTTCAGGAAGTACAAATAGTTTTCTTAAAAGTTTGAACTAAACTATTGTAATTTTGAATAATAAAAAAATGAAATATACATATTCTGAAACCCCCCAAATTGAAGATGATTTATTTTTTAAAAGTAATTTTAAAGAAATAAAAAAAGATTCTCATAGTTGGCGATTTACAAAAAATGATGATGACATCTTTGAAAATTTTTTAATTCTTTAACGGAGATAATTAGTTAATGAAAACAGTAATCCTCAAAGGCGGTTTAGGTAATCAATTATTTCAAATAAGTCTATTTCTTAAACTAACTAATGAATTCAAGAGAGAAAAAGTACTATTAGACAACAAAACTGGATTCATATTGGACTATAAGTACAGACGAAAATATGAATTACCTATAAGATCAGATTATTTAAAATATATTAAATTTAATTCTATTTTTCTGAATTTAATATCATTAATTATTGAAAAATTCTTTCCCTTTCTTAAAGTATTACTACCATTTGAAATTATTAATGATAAAGAAAAATATTTATTAAATCCCAGAACAAATAAAAATCTTCTTTATAATGGATATTTTCAAAAATATGAAATAGTTAAAAGTGTAGCACCTAAATTAAATTCTATTATAGAGCCTTATCTTAATCAAAATACAAGTAAAAATTTTAATGACTTATATGAAAAAATAAAGACAACATGCAATCCTGTTGCTCTTTGTATAAGGTTTTATGAAGAGACTAATAATCCAAATGCTTATACTTCCGACGGAAAACCAAAAAAACCATCTGATTTTAACAGAATTATTAAACAAATAGAATCTCTTGTTAATTCCCCCACTTTTTTTATATTCGTTCAAGAGGAAAATAAATTTACAAAGCAATTAGAATTAAATTCAAATTATGATTTCATCACACCTAAGAAAGGTTATTTAGATGCTTGGCAAACATTAAAAGCACAAGCATTATGTAAACACCATATTTTTAATAACAGCACATATTATTGGTGGGGTTCAATGATTTCTAAAATTTATTATAAAAAAAATATCAAAGATAATTCATACGTATTTGTTGCAGATAATTTTCTTAATAATGAAATATATAGTCCAGATTGGATAAAATTTTAGAGAATATATTTTTAACTTTTCTCTTCTACTTTAAATATAAAATAGTTACTTCAATTAATATTTTCTGAACCCAAAAACTTTCACTTGAAAAATCATAAAAGATAAGACAATTATGAAAAATTATTTTGGATATTAGTAATAAAAAATATTTATAATCTTTTTAAAATCAAGTTAAATTTCATAATTAAGTTATAAATTTTCATTATAAGCTGATAATCAACATTAAAATATGTACAAATTAATAACACCTTTTTTAAAGATTAAGTCACATTTAAAGTTATAATTCATAAGGATTTCCAGATTTCCTTTTAAAAAAAATACTCTTAGGAAATTTAATTACCTTGTATTAAATATAAAAAATGAGTCAAATAAGCGGAAAAATATTTTATATGAGGAGATTAATTTACCCATTGACTACAATTTCCGGCTCAGCATTAGGTTTATTAGCTTTAGTAAAAATTAGCTCTATTGAGAATGAAGAGGCATTTAAAAATTTATTAATTATAATGCTTTCTCAAGTAGGTTCTGGTTTTATTCAATGTTGGTGTCCATTCTTTGCTTTAATAAAAAAAAATGAAGAAGAATTAAAAAATAATCTAATTTTAATATTCCCAAGCTTAGCAGTAATAATTCCAATATTATTTTTCTCGATTCCTATGGCTTTATCTTTTGGTATGGGAGCTTTAAGTTCTTCAACATTTCAATATCTTATAAGTAAAAAAAAAGGGACTTTAACAATTTTCTGGGCTTTATTTATCCATTCCAGTGTAATAATATCGCTTTCATTACCCAATAATATATTTATAAAAAACTGGGGTTATTTTTACCCTATTATGTACTTTTTCATATTTACAATTTATCTAAGAGTTTTTAATTTGGTAAACTTTAAGGAAATTTTTAAAAATTTCCATTTTTTTACTTTTAAATTTAATTATTTCAATTCTCAAAATCTTATAAAAAAATCAATAAATTATCTATTCTCTTTTAAAGAAAATAAAAAAATAATTATGAGGATAGTAATAGCTTTTATCACTTCATTAATTTATAGTTTTTCTTCTTTGTTAATAGCCCTTGTAACTCCTGTTCAGAATCTTACAACACTTTTAATTTTTGACAGAGTTTCGTTTTCCACCTGTAGTTCATTAATAAAAAGATTCGAAGTTAAGGGTTTTTTTGAAAAAACAAATCTCAATATGAATAAGTTAAATATTATAAATTTTAGTTTATTTTCAATTATATCAATATCAACTTTTCTTTTTATAATTAAATTTATAAATTTATACCCTTTCAATAGCAATACTATTATTAAAGCATTAAACAATCCTTATATAAGTATTTACGAAAACAAGCTCGAATTAGTAGAAATATTTAAAACACTATTAATTATTTCAATAATATCTCTAGCTAACTCTTTACAAATTAATAGTGGCTATCCTGTTAAAGGATTACAATATTGCTCCCAAAAATATTTAAAGATTTCTTTTAGAAAAGATAATTTTAGGAAATACTTATTAATTATATCTGCATTTTTATTTGGAGTATTTGCTGTATTGTTTCAATTTAATGACCAATTAGCACTAAAGAATTTATTTGAAAAATTTAATTATCTTTCTTTATTTCTACCTTCACTAGTATTACTTATATGGTGGTCTTTTGTGAGTTTATGGATAACTTATTGCTATAGATCCTTACTATATAAATTCTCAATTCCACAAGATTATAAATTAGATTAATAATCGTTTATGGGATTATATTAATCTTTTTATAAATTAATTTTTCTTAATTCTAAGTATTTCTTGATTTAAATAATCAGTTGAAATTAAATATATATATGCTAACCATGAGATTATTCCACCTAATTTTAAAAGTTCTTCAATATCTATATATTCTATAAACGGATTAAAAACTAATACATCAAACAATTGAGAAAGAGAAAATAGACAAATACAAAATATAAAAATTTCTTTTCTTTTAATAAATATTTGTTTTTTGTTTTTGATAAATATTAGTAAGCCAAGTAAAAAATAAATTGAAAGTATTGCCTCTTCTTTAATCCCCTTAAGAGGTAAAACTATTTCATGTAAACAAAAAGCATCATCAATCAAAATGATTGTACTTATAAAACCACAATCTAATAAGTAGCGAGATAATTTTATTTTATTATTTATTTTTTCAAAAAATTTTGAAGCGTAAAAACAAATAGTGGCACTAGATGCCCACAAAAATAAACCTATTTGTGAAAAAAAACCTATATATAAAGGTTTTTGAGTAGAAATAATAACATCTGCAAATATTTCATTTGAAGCCATGCCTTTAAATTTATATATGTAAATACTTGATAAAGAAATTAAAATTAAAAACATTATTATGATTTTTATTGCATTTAAACTTCTATTAATTGGATTTGGCTTCATAGTATGAAATTAAGTTTATTTTTAAATATTTAATAATGGTATATTAATATTTGCAAGGATTAATGCTTAGATAGAAAAGATATTAATCCATTTTAAAACTCAAGAGATTCCATTTTAAATAATTTAATTTCTCAAAACTAATTAGCATATTCAATCAAAACCACTAAATATAAATCTTGGAATTAGAGCAACCACTTCTAAAATAGAGGTACAAATAATTCTTTGGTTTTTAATACTATCTTTATCACTATAACCACCTTCAATCCAATATAAATAGGGGGAATCTTCAATACAATATCCACAATAATAAAATTTAGTTTCTGCTTTTATTTTTGAATCATAATTAAGAGTTTAGACTTTGTGAGAAGAATTTATCAGGATTTTGTATGATAAAAATGTACAAAATTTTATTTGATTTTAATTTAGACTTGATTTTTCATTCTAAGTCTGTTTAGACTTAATTCTAATTTGATATTTAAGTGGTTAAATAATGAGATTTTTTTATTCAAGAGCTATATGGCTTTTGCGTTCGAAATCATTAAATAGTAAGTATGAAAACTTTTCAAACCGGCTACTGATTTACATTATCCGCTATTTGAAAAAAATAAAATGTCAGATTAATAAACTCCCACAGCAAAATAGTATTGATGATTTTTTGGCTACTTTATTTTCCAAAAATGAAAATCTTAAAATAATACAAATTGGTGCAAATGATGGAATTAGCAGTGATCCTTTATTCAAATATGTAAAAAACTATAAGGGAAAAATTCTTCTAATTGAAGCTATCCCTTATTATTGTGAGAAGTTAAAAAAAACTTACGCAGGTAATCCAAACATAATTGTATGTAATAAATTAGTCGATTCGACTAAGTCTGAAAAAAAATTCTTTTATATAGATCCTTTAGTTGCAGATGAAATGAATGGGAACGGGCCATTTAACCAATGGGCTCACTGTCAGGGCTCGACTGAAAAAGAGAATATTATTTATAATATTAAATACAATAGATTTAGAGGTAAAAATTATAGAAAGAATATTAATAAATATATAAAATCAATCAAGGAAATAGATATAAAATCAATTCCATTAGATGAACTTATATCTGAGCACGATGGGTTCGAAAATTGTATTGACCTAATGGTTCTTGACGTACAAGGAGCTGAATTTTCAATTCTAAAGAATTTAAATAGTATGAAAATAAAACCAAAGTTTTTAATTTATGAGGATGACGGATCAATGAGTTCTTCTGATAGCAAAAACCTCTATATTTTCCTTATTTCTTTAGGTTACTTTTTAATTGTAGATGGACATGATAAAGCTTGGATCAAACTTTAACCTAAGAATTTGCAAGTAATGCAAAAGCTCTTATAAAATTATCTATATTAAAATCAAAAACATAATTTAGATAATTACGTTTTGTTAAAAATATAACTTGCAATAATGCCCTTTCTTTTTGTTTTTTTCTTTTTTTTAAACAATTCATAACTTGATTATAATTTTAAAATGTGAATCTATTAATGCATTAAATTCTTCTAAAGCGAAGCATTAGTCTTGGATGCAAATTTTTATAGTATGCAACCAATAAAATAATCATTTTTTTAAAGTAATATTTTATTTTTTCTTATTAGTATCTTATTTAATTCTAAAATAAGAGTTCATTAAATCTTTTAAGCTGAAATTAGCTTCTATATTCTTCTCGCACGAAATAGATAAGGTTTTTATTTTTGAAATAAATTTGGTATAACTTTTTTTTACAGAGCCAAATTACATAGAATATGACCAGTGGTTTAATTCAATCATTAATGCAGCTGATTTAATTAACTATTCATATGAAAATCAATTTTATAATTTTGTTCATAAAAAAATTCCATGATATATCAATTTTAAATTTAGTTATTGGCACCTAAAAATATAAACAACTAATGATTTTTTTCCTCTTTCTATACTCCAATCTTGAACAACCTTACTTTTTAAGTAGGTGCGGAATTGCTTTAGAACAACTCCATAAAACATACTACAACTTGTAAATCACTAGGTGCATTTTAATGTACAAATTTCAATAATCAAACTCTATAAAGTACTATAGGAATTACGGACTTCACGAAACAAATCTTTGGATTGATTGATATGAATGACGTTTCGTGATTTGGGGCTATAGCTCAGCTGGTAGAGCACCTGCATGGCATGCAGGGGGTCAGCGGTTCGAGTCCGCTTGGCTCCACTTAATTTTTCTTG
>MDTE01065053.1_pt1 | contig 22949 bp, 18 predicted proteins | sample 811231 | NCBI WGS metagenome assembly MDTE01 (sample SAMN05326651, study PRJNA326480) | marine metagenome | isolation source: seawater | place: Indian Ocean: Red Sea | collected 2010 | reverse complement strand
GGCCTGCCCGTCGATCGAAACCGGCACACCCGACTCGAAAGCGATCTCCAGCGTCTCCTCTTCGTCGGGGGCATCCTGGGGCGAGACGGTCATGCCGAAGTCGACCAGTTCGACTCCGTTGGCCTCCAGGTCTTCCAGTTGCCCCGCCTCGTAGCTGATGTGCAGGCAGTTCTCGTCCGAACTGTACGGTTTCTCGACCGACGCCTTCACCGGGATGCCCTTCTCCTGGCAGAAGGCGATCATCTCGGTCCGGCCCGGAAACAGTTCACGGAACCGTTCGATCCGCCACGGCGCGATCAACTGGACACCCGGATCGAGCGCTTCGGCTGCCAGTTGGAACCGGCACTGGTCGTTGCCCTTGCCGGTGGCTCCGTGAGCATACGCATCGGCCCCGACATCGCGGGCCACCTGCAGGCAGACCTTGGAAATCAGCGGGCGTGCGATCGACGTGCCCAGCAGGTACGGCCCCTCGTAGCGGGCCTGCCACTGCAGAACCGGGAAGGCGAAGTCGCGGCAGAGTTCCTCCTGGGCGTCAATGATCTGCGCCGAGACAACCCCCTGGCTGTGGGCCTTCTCGAGAATCTCCTCGCGGTCCTCGCACGGCTGGCCCAGGTCGACATACACCGCGTGCACGTCGTAGCCCTCGTCCTTCAACCATCCGAGAATCACCGACGTGTCCAGGCCACCCGAATACGCCAACACACAACTGGGCATTGTCCGACTCCTCTCCAGCGGTCCACCGCAAATGGCGACCGGGGAACTGCAACCCACCCGGACGCCAACCGGCGATTATAGAGGCTCGCCGGGAACCCCCATAGCCAGCGACACTCGGCAAAGCCGTCACTTGAAAAGCCGTGACGATTGTGAGAAGACTCAACCCGCGGATGGCCCACCGCCACCCCGCTCCCACACCGGGCTCTGTACGGAGACTGCCCCATGACGGTCGACAAGGACGCGCTGCTGGCCAGCGACCACGCTCACCTGATCCACCCACTGCACAGCAAGGCCGGCCACCAGGACGCTCATGTCTGGGTCCGGGCCCACGGCTCGACACTCGTCGACGCCGACGGCAGCGAGTACATCGACGGGCTATCCGGACTCTGGAATGTCGTCGCCGGACACGGTCGCACGGAACTGGCCGAGGCGGCCAGTCGCCAGATGACCACCCTGCCCTACTGCTCGGGCTACACCGGCAGTTCCAACCCCAACGCGATCGCCCTGGCCGAGCGTCTGGCCCGGCTGACCTACCCGTCGATCAACCGCTTCTTCTTCACCTCCGGCGGCGGCGAATCCAGCGACACGAACTTCAAGACCGCCCGCTACTACTTCCGGCAACTGGGCAAGCCCGAAAAGACCAAGGTGATCTCGCGACAGTGGGCCTACCACGGCGTGACCCTGGCGGCGATGAGCGCCACGGGAATCAGCGGCTACTGGCCGATGTTCGAACCCCGGGTGCCCGGCTTCTCACACATTTCCTCACCCTACCCCTACCGGTACGAGGCTCCCGAGGGTGTCAGCCCGGGACTCGCCGCGGCCAACGAACTCGAACAGAAGATCCTCGAGGAAGGTCCCGAGACGGTGGCGATGTTCCTGGCCGAACCGGTCCAGGGAGCCGGCGGGATCCTGATCCCGCCCGACGATTACTTCCCCCGGATCCGCGAGATCTGTGACCAGTACGACGTGCTGCTGGCCGCCGACGAGGTGATCACCGGTTTCGGCCGCACGGGCACGATGTTCGGCCTGGAACACTGGGGCGTCGAGCCCGACATCATCCAGTACGCCAAGGCGATCACGTCGGGCTATTTCCCCCTGGGCGGGACCGGAGTCAGCGACAAGATTGCCGATGTGCTCGACTCGGGTGAGGACGTCTGGATGCACGCTTACACCTACAGCGCGCACCCGGTCGGCTGTGCCGTGGCGATGGCCAACCTGGACATCATCGAGGGTGAGGACTTTCCGGGACAGGCTGCCGAAAAGGGTCGTTACCTGCTCGATGGACTCCAGGCCGCTCTCGGTGACCATCCCCACGTCGGCGATATCCGCGGGTTGGGACTGATGCTCGGCGTCGAGATTGTCGAGGACCGTGACACCAAGCAGGACTTCGCGGCCGAGGAGAAGGTCGGGGCCCGGGTGCACCAGGCGATGCAGCAGCACGGCCTGTTCAGCCGGATGCGAGGCGACGTGGTGTGCGTGGCCCCGCCGGTGGTGATCACCCACGAGGAAATGGACCGGATCATCGCCGCGGTCGCCGGTGGCATCGGCGACGTCCTGGGAAGCTCCTAGAGATGGCAGACTCGCCCCACACCGCCCCACCCCCGGGTGACGTCACCTTTGCCAGTTCCTACCTCGAGGACCTCCGTTCGGTCATCTCGGGACTGGACCCCGAAGCGATCGCCACCGCGATCGACTGGATGCGACAGACCCGTGACGGCGATGGCACCATCTTCATCTGCGGCAACGGCGGCAGTGCGTCGATCGCCTCGCAGATGGTCGTCGACATCGTCAAGGGGGCGTCGCTGCGAAAGGCGGCCCGGTTCAAGATGATCGGTCTGACCGATTCGATCGCCACGATCACCGCTTACGCCAACGACGAGGGGTACGAGACGGTCTTCGAGGAACCTCTCCGAAATTTCGCTCGACCCGGTGACCTGGTGATGGGCATCAGCGGCAGCGGCAACAGCGAGAACGTGCTGAGAGCCATGCGATTGGCGGGCGAAACCGGTTGCCGCACCGTTGGGTTGACCACCGGCGAGGGGGGGGCACTGAAAGACCTGGTCGAACTGGCCCTGGCCGTCCCCAGCTCTCATATGGGGCGACTGGAAGACTGCTTCTTCATCATGACCCACGTGCTCTGCTACGCGTTCATGGAATCCGACTGACCCGTGGTCTCTCGCCAGGCCGCGAGAACGTGATCGGCGATTTCGGCGACTCCCTCACCGTTGCGGACCTGGGCGAACACGAACGGGCCGTCTCCCCGCATCCGCCGGCTGTCACGATCCATCACGTCCAGGTCGGCACCGACCGCCTCGGCCAGGTCGGTCTTGTTGATCACCAGCAGGTCCGACTGGGTCGTCCCCGGGCCACCCTTGCGGGGAATCTTGTCGCCACCGGCCACATCGATCACGTAAATCGTGTAGTCGGCAAGCTCGCGACTGAAGTCTGCCGCCAGGTTGTCACCGCCGGATTCCAGCAGCAGCATGTCCGGCTCGAACTCACGGCTCAGTTCCTCGACGGCCGCCAGGTTCATTGTGATGTCCTCGCGGATCGCCGCGTGAGGACAACCACCGGTCTCGACCGCCTGGATACGTTCAGCCGCCAGCGCCTCGTTCCTGATCAGGAACTCGGCATCCTCGCGGGTGAAGATGTCGTTGGTCACCACCGCCAGGTTCATCTTCTCGCGCAACGCCTGGCACAGCGCGAGCACCAGGGCGCTTTTGCCCGTTCCAACCGGTCCCCCCACACCGACCGTGAAGGCCCGCTTGCGGAAATCCCGGTCCGACAACGGCAACGCACGTTCTGCAAAGTGCCCGGGATGCTCGAGCACCTCGTGGTCGTGACCATGGTCGTGGCTGTGGCTGTGATCATGACTGTGGTCGTGGTCGTGGTTCACGTGTCTCTCCTCTGGCGAGGACCGGACCAGGCCGGTCTCGAAGTTAGCTCTGGAACAACCGGCTGTAGAGTTGATCGTGGCGTGTGGCAACAAGTTCCATCAACGGGCTGGTGATCGCCACCTCCTCGACCCGCAGGTGAACGGCCTCTTCGGCTTCGTGCTGGACAAAGCGACCGAAATGGGTGATCAACGACTGCCCGGCCAACGGACCGACGATATTCAGCCGGGTGGCCGCCGAAACGACATCGCGGACCTGGGTGTAGAGATACCAGGCGACGGTTCGCTGCAGGGGCAGGGACAACAGCGAAGTGACCCGTCCCACCAGTGGCGCGTGGTGGCCACAGAGTTCTCCGGTCGCAACCTGTTCGCGAAGTTCGACGATCTCGGGAACCCCGAAGGCGGCCTCGGCTGCCGCCAGAAAACTCCGGCCCTGGACCCGGCTGGCCCGATTGGCCACGTGGTTGGAGACGAATGCGTCACACCACTCGTCGACACGCTCCAGGACCTGTTCCCCGCTGTGAACCGCGACGAGAAACGGCAGGACGCCACGCGAGGTGTCCTGCACCAGCGTTTCGAGGAATCTTGCCAGCGATTCCACGTCGGTGACCAGGCCCTCTCGCCAGGCCGATTCCAGTCCCGACGAATGCGCAAAACCGCCCGAGGGAAAAGCCGAATCGGCCAGTTGCCAGAATGTCCACTCGGCACCGATCATCACTCGGCCATTCCTGATCCCAGCCGTCCTCGAATCTCGCCAAACGCAGGCGGCGAGCATACCCACTGCCCAATGGCTCCGCCAGCGGGTACCGGGGGCCACAAAACAGGAGTGATCCTCACAGATTGCCTAACCGTTACCTCCAATAGATCCAACAGATCTGTCGCATGTGGACGCAAGATCCGGTTCACCCGCATGATCCGGCCCATCCGGACAAGTCGCTGATCCGGTCAACCGATAGAACTCCAACGGACACGCGGTACGACCTGTGCAATCCCGGTCACCGGTGTCGAAATCGCGGCCCGATGGAGAATAGGCCGCAGAACGTTGTCGTTCCTTCAACACAAACAACCACGTTCCTACGGAGAGGAAAACCATGTTGTTCAGGAAAACACTCACCATGTGTACCGTGGCCCTGCTGGCCATCGGCACATCAGCGTTCGCCCAGGACGCCACCACGCCCCTGCTGGGGCTGCTCGCTGCCGATGACGAAAACTGCGGAAAAGACGTCGCCAAGACGGCCGGATGTGAGCCCCGCGACAACTCGTGGCTGAATCCGGACATGACAGCGGTCCAGAACCGCGTGAAGGTTGGCTTCGGAATCAGGACGAGTTTCACGTCGAGAGAAGTTGGTCGCACGCGGGACTTCGGACTCGACAACGCCCGAATCTTCCTCTCCGGAAAAATCAGCGACAAGATCTCGGCGTTCCTGCACACCGATATCAACAACGCACAGGGATGGTCGTTCGCGGGTGCCGGTGCGAGCCCCGACGGTAATGGCGATGGCCTGAGAATTCTCGATGCGGCCATCGACTACAAGCTGTTCGACCAGGTCTCGGTCATGGCCGGTCGTTTCCTGCCGTCCACCGACCGATCGAACCTCAGTGGTCCGATGTTCATCAACGCCTGGGAATTCCCGTTCGTGCAGCACAGGAACGGTTACTACGACATCTTCCAGGGTCGTGATGACGGTGTGACGCTTTACGGTGACACGGGTGACGACGTCCAACTCAAATGGTCTGTCGGCGTCTTCGAAGGTCACAACAATGTCGCCGGCGACGACGACGTCTGGCTGGTCGCTCGAGCCGTGTTGAACTTCCTGGACCGGGAAGACTCGTACTTCAACCAGAGTACCTACTACGGTGAGAAGGACATCGCCGCGGTCGGCTTCACCTTCTCCAACCAGGACGACGCCCACGGTGCCGGCCTGGATTACACGTCCTGGAGTCTCGATTTCCTCTACGAGCGCCCGCTGGACAGTGGCGGAGTAATCACGGCTGAGGCCGCCTACTACGACCGCGACGACGACGATTCGACTGCCGGTGACGGCCGCCAGGGCGAAGGCTACTTCATCCTCGGCAGCTACCTGTTCGCCGACAGCATGAGCATCGGCAACCTCGAGGGTCGCCTGCAACCGTCGATCCGGTACCAGGAATCGGACCGTGACAATCCCCAGGCTGGTGACCGAGAGCACCAGGTCGACTACTCGCTGAACTACATCATCCACGGCCACAGCGCCCGGGTGTCCCTGGTCTTCCAGGACATCAATGTCGCCGGTGGTGCCGAAGATCAGCAGAACCTGATCATCGGTGGACAGGTCCGCTTCTAGGATCACACCGTTGGATCCGCTTCGGCGGATCCGGATGATGGCTGCTCAAGCCCCGGTCTCACCTCCAAGTGGGACCGGGGTTTTTCTTTTCGTCGCCTGGTCCGTGCCCTCGATGTGAGCGCCCCTGCCCGGTGCACGGGCACGTTGACCACGCTGGTGGTCCGGCCGACGGCCGCAATTCGGACTCGGTGACGAGCCAGTCCCGGAAAAACGTGCTCCCGCATGGTCCGGCAACCCGTTTTCCCTCGTTTGGCACTGCCTTTGCACTCCTGAGCTCCGTTAGACAGATCGGTCCGTCGACATTGAGCCGCGGATCGCCTTGGGGAGTGTTTCAGGAAGAAACCAGTCCAGATCATACACTGGCGCGCCGCGAGACAAGGATCCGGGCCCGCTGCACAGGGGCATCCCGAAGGGATGCGGGAAAGGTTGTGGAGAGATGATGCGTAAGACACTGGCAACCATGTTGCTTGGATTCAGCACGGCGCTCCTGCTGGGCGGATGTGCCGGCGGAAACGGCGAAACCGATGCCGGCGGCGGGGTCAGTTCCAGCGGAAGCGGGACACCGGCAGCCGGCGCAGGTGAAGAGATCACCGCCGAGAGCAGCACCCGGGTGACTGACGATCCGATCGAAGCGGCCTACTTCGGCGTGTACGTCTGGAAGGCTGCCGTCGAAAAGGCGCAGAGCTTCGAGATCGACAAGGTGCGTGAGGCGGTCTACGGGCTCGAGTTCGACGCCCCGGGCGGCAAGAAGAGCATGCACGAGTCGAACCAGCACACGCTCAAGCCGGTCTACATCGGCGAGATCCTCAAGGACGGGCAGTTCAAGATCGTCAAGAAGTTCAACGACGGCAAGCTGGTCGTTCCCGACTCCTACAGCAGCTACCTGCACGAGAAGGGCAAGGCTCCCGGACCGACCGGCGGCCCCCAGGAAGGCAAGAAATATCCCCAGCCTGAGGTGACAGAGGAGACGGTCAAGATCGGCGTCCTCCACTCGCTCTCGGGCACCATGGCCATCTCGGAAACCTCGCTCAAGGACGTCGTGCTCTACGCCGTCGACGAGATCAACACCTCCGGCGGAGTCCTCGGTCGCAAGATCGAGGTGGTCGTCGAGGACCCGGCCAGTGACTGGGACCTGTTCGCCGAGAAAGCCCGCAAGATGATCACCACTGACAAGGTCTCGGTGATCTTCGGCTGCTGGACCTCGGTGAGTCGCAAGAGCGTGCTGCCGGTGTTCGAGGAATACAACCACCTGCTCTTCTACCCCGTCCAGTACGAGGGTGAAGAACAGTCCAAGAACGTCTTCTACACGGCGGCCACGCCCAACCAGCAGCTGGTACCGGCGGCCCAGTACATGATTGACCAGGGCTCGAAGAAGTTCTATCTGCTGGGCACCGACTACGTCTTCCCGAGGACGGCCAACAAGGTCCTGAAGGCCTTCCTGAAGTCGAAGGGTGTTCCCGATGAGAACATCATCGAGAAGTACACGCCGTTCCATCACCAGGACTACCAGACCTACGTCCAGGAGATCAAGAAGTTCGCCGCCGGTGGCGACGCGTGCATCCTCTCAACGATCAACGGCGACAGCAATGTGCCGTTCTACAAGGAGTTCGCCAACCAGGGCCTGACGGCCGCCGACTGCCCGATCATGGCGTTCTCGGTTGCCGAGGACGAACTGCGGGCGATGGACGTTCCTCCGCTGGTTGGTCACCTGGCCTGCTGGAACTACTACCAGAGTATCGACACGCCCGAGAACAAGGCGTTCGTGTCCGGCTTCCAGGCGTTCTGCAAGAAGAACAACCTGAAATAGGACTGACCGAACTCCCCAAATTCTGTCAGTTCTTCCCGGGGCCCGGCGTCCTCACATGGACGCCGGGTCTTCGGCATGACTGATCCTCCGTGTCACGCCGGCCCACCGCTTTCGGGCCGGTTGAATTCGCTTTGCCGTCGTGCTATCGGATTGTCGCATGATGTTCGCCAAGCCGTTCTCCACTGGCCGTGGACCGAGTCCGTGGCTTTGCCTGCTTTTCGTCCTGCTGTCGGCGCCGGGTCCGGTCCCGGCGGCCGACGACGAGCGAACCGATCAACTTGTCCGTCTCGCCTCCGACGACTCCGCCGTCCGTCAGGAAGCTCTCCGGCAGTTGGGGCGATCCCGGGACGGGCGGCTGGTGACATTCTTTGCGTCCTACCAGCAGGGCGACGCCTACGTGCACAACGGCCGCGTCGTCCTCTGCTCGAAGTTCCAGGACAACGGTGGCCGCAAGATGGCTCCGCTCTCCGACCCACTCACCGCCAAGCCCCTGTCCAACGCCGATGGTGCCCCGCTTATCGTTCCGGCCGACGACCTCAAGTCCATCGGCCCCAGCGGACGCGAACGTCGTGCCGTCGCTGACGCGATCCGGCTGCTGGAAATCTGGTCTCCCGCGCTGGAGACACGGCTGTCAGCCATCCGCCGATTCGGCAACGGACGGAAGTCCGAGTTTCTCGAACCGCTGGGTGAACTGGTCGACGCCGAAGTGCCCGACGCGGTGCGGGACCGGGCGATCGAAAGCATCGCATTGATCGAGCTGGGATCGGAAGATTTCAGCGATTCTCCCGAAAAACGCATTGCCGCCGCCAATCGACTGGGTGAACTGGCCAGTGCCAGTGCCGTCCCGATTCTCGAGGAACTGTTGAAGAAACCGGATTCACTCGAGGCGTCCGAGCATCAGGCCTTCACGATGGCCCTGGAGACGATCGAGTGGTACCAGTGGAAAATCGCACGGGTCCAGGATCTTTTCTACGGCCTCTCGCTGGGGAGCGTCCTGATCCTGGTGGCGCTCGGACTGGCGATCATCTTTGGCCAGATGGGCGTGATCAACATGGCCCACGGCGAACTGATGATGATCGGCGCCTACGCGACCTACGAAGTCCAGTTGTTGTTCGGCCACACTCCCGATGACCCGGTCAACGTGTTCTTTCTTGTCGCGCTGCCGGTTGCGTTTCTCCTGTCGGCTTTTGTCGGCTTTCTCATAGAGGTACTGGTCGTCCGACACCTCTATGGCCGACCGCTGGAAACACTGCTGGCAACCTGGGGTGTCGGGCTGGTTTTGATCCAGTTTGTGCGGTTGCGGTATGGAGACAACATCGGCGTCAACAGCCCGACATGGTTGGTGGGCAGCTTCGAACCGATCCAGGACCTGAGAATCTCCTACAACCGTGTCTTCATCATGTCGTTGTGTGCTCTGTGCGTACTGGCCATCTGGGCCATCATGAACCGCACGCGGCGAGGGCTGCTGATTCGCGCCACGGTGCAGAATCGCGAGACAGCCGAAAGCCTGGGCGTCAACACGCGGCGGACCGACGGATTGACCTTTGCCCTGGGAGCCGGACTGGCAGGAGTCGCCGGTTACGCCTGGACGCTGATCGGCGGCGTGACGCCCGACATGGGGCAGAATCACATCGTGGATGCCTTCCTGGTGGTGGTCACCGGCGGAGTCGGCGAACTGGTGGGAAGCGTGATGGCCGGCCTGGGCCTGGGTGTCATCAACAAGGTGATCGAACCAGCCCTCGGGTCGGCGATCTGGGCCAAGGTGATCCTGTTGTTGCTGGTGATCGTCTTCATCCAGTGGAAACCCGCCGGACTCTTCCCGCCCAAGGGGAGGATGGCGGATGTCTAACCCGCTTGGATCCCGTCCCGGTCGTACCGTCAACATCGCAACCACCGCCGTGGTGCTGGCGACCGGACTCGTCGGTGTGCCCGGCCTCTACCTCTCGGGCGTGATCGGCATCGAAACCGTCAACATGCTCGGCCGGTACCTCTGTTTCGCGCTGCTGGCCCTGAGCCTCGACCTGATCTGGGGCTATGGCGGAATGCTCTGCCTGTGCCAGAGCTTCTTCTTCTCGCTGGGTGGTTACGCGATGGGGATGTTCCTGGCCCACCACGGGGGTCCCGAGGGCATCATCGACGCCAGCGGGTGGAAACTGCCCGCCTGCCTGTACGTGGTCTACCCCTACGAAGTGGGACAGGCTCCCGGGGAAGCCCTGGTCCCGGAATTCTGGAAGCCGTTCTGGAGTCTGCCGGTCACGTTGCTGTTGGGCATGCTGATCCCGGGACTGGTCGCCGCGTTGATCGGGTTCTTCGTTTTTCGCAGTCGCGTCCGCGGCGTCTTCTTCGCCATCCTCACGCAGGCCGTCACCCTGGCCGCCTGGCTCGTGTTCTCGATGAACCAGATGATGTTCTGCGGCACCAACGGCCTGACACGCTTCGACAGGATCACGCCCGGGTTCACCGAGGTGATCCAGATCGAAGTCAACAAGGAGTCACTGGTCGAGAAGCAGGTCGAGATCGGGCAGGTCCAGAAAGTCCTCGAGTCGTACCAGTCGGAACATGGAGGAAGCCTGTCGAGGTCGGGAGACCGCTTCACCAGCCGTCCACGCAAATTCCAGAATGTTGATGCCGACTTCGCGTCACTGCAAATCACCTCCGCCCAGGGGGCGGTCAAGCTGGGTGACATCGCGAAGTTGGATATCGCGGGCTGGCGTCTGAGCGATTCGAGCGTCAAGTTCGCGCTCTACATCATCACCATTCTCTCGCTGCTGGCCGTCTTCATCGGTTGCCGCGTGATGATCGGTTCTCGGTTCGGTCGTGTGCTGGTTGCGATCCGTGACAACGAGACGCGATTGCGATTCGCCGGCTACCGTCCCTACGTCTTCAAAATGACCGTTTTTGCCCTGTCGGCCATGATCGCCGGGCTGGCCGGCATGCTGTACGCCCCCCAGATGCAGATCTTCACGCCAACCAACCTCGAACCCAAGGAATCGATTCTGGTGGTCGTCTGGGTGGCCTTCGGCGGCCGCGGAACACTCAGCGGCCCCGTCATCGGTGCCCTGCTGGTCAACCTGCTGTACTTCTTCCTGACAGGCTGGTCCCCCGATACCTGGCCATTCCTGCTGGGTAGCCTGTTCGTGTTCGTGGTGATCGTGATGCCCGACGGCGTGATGGGATTCTGGAATTCGCTGATCCGCACGCTCAACGGCCAGCAGGTGGTGTCGTCTTCCGACGAGGAACCCTCGCCCGATTCGGTGACGATGACCGACCGTCTCCAGGCGCTGGCAATGCGGCAGCGGACCGACACGACCGCCAGCCACCTGGACAGCCCACTTTTGTCCGTCAAAGACATCCAGGTCCACTTCGACGGCTTCCAGGCTCTCGACATCGACCACTACAGCGTGCCGCACTACGCGCTGAACGTGATCATCGGCCCCAATGGTGCCGGCAAGACCACCCTCTGTGACGTGATCAGCGGCAAGACTCCTGTCAGCCAGGGCCGTGTCGAATTCGCTGGAGCCGACATCACCTGGGCCAGCGAAGTCGATATCGCCAGGAAGGGAGTCGGACGCAAGTTCCAGACCCCCACGGTCTTTGATGGACTCGACGTGCGACAGAACATGGAACTGGCCCTGCCCGGTCGGCAGAAGCTGCTGCGGAACCTGCAGATGACATCCACATCCCGGGAATCCGAGCAGATCAACGAGATCCTTGAACGGGTTCGCCTGATCGACGACGTCGACCGGCCGGTCAAGTTTCTCAGCCACGGCCAACGCCAGTGGCTGGAGATCAGCATGCTGATCCTCTCCAGCCCCCAGTTGCTGCTCGTCGATGAACCGGCCGCCGGACTGACCGACGAGGAAACCGTGCTCACCGCCGAGTTGCTGCTCGAGTTGCAGGACGAGCACAGCATCATTGTGATCGAACACGACATGGAATTCGTCCGCCTGCTCAATTCCCGCGTCACCGTGCTCAACGAGGGCAAGGTCATCGCCCAGGGTTCGCTCGACGAGGTCAAGCAGGTTCCCGAGGTGATCGAGGCCTACCTCGGTCGCTGATCTCAAACCACGCCCCCCATTCTTCACTCATCCGGTCATGCTCACGCTCAACAAGCTCGAGTTCTCCTACGGGACCATTCAGACCCTGCACGGGATCTCGGCCCAGATGTTGCCCGGCCGGGTCACCTGCGTGATCGGCCGCAACGGCGTCGGCAAGACCACCCTGCTGAAGGTGATCATGGGAATCCTGCGGTCCAGCAGTGGCTCGATTCAGCTCCCACACGTCGATGTCACCTCCTTCGCTGCCAACCGGCGCGCCCGCGAGGGCATCGCGCTGGTGCCGCAGGGGCGACAGATCTTTCCCAAGCTCTCCGTCGCCGACAATCTCCGCGTCGGGCTCGAGGCGAGCCGGCCGCGGATCCGGCAGGTGCCACAGGACGTCTACGATCTGTTTCCCATTCTCTGGGACAACCGCCAGCGTCCCGGGGGCAACCTCTCCGGCGGCATGCAACAACAACTGGCCATCGCCAGGGCCCTGGTCAGCAATCCGCGAGTGCTGCTGCTTGACGAACCGACCGAGGGCATCCAGCCGAACATCATCCAGCAGATCGGCGAAGTGCTGCGAGAACTGGTCACCGAACGGAACATGACCGTGGTGCTTGTCGAACAGTACCTGGACTTCGTCAGGGAATTCGGCCACGACTTCTATATCATGAACCGCGGTCAGATCACTGCCGATGGCGAGACGTCGGACCTGACCGAAGAACTCATCTCCAACTATCTCAGCGTCTAGCCACCTCCGACGTGACCCGATCCAGCACCACCCCGATCCGGACTTCGGACACCGAACCGGCTGACGCTCCGCCAGCGGACCAGGTGGTGGGCCCCCTGTCGGCGGTGCCGTTGCGACCCGGCCAGGGTCGGCTCCGCGTCACCCGGATCGGCCAACGCAGCCACGTCACCAGCAACCGTGCCACCAACCCCCTGAAACTCTGGGTCCCGCGTCGTCCCGGTCCGGCCAGCTGGATCTACGCCACCACGTTCGGTGGCGGACTGGTCGCCGGCGACAACGTGCAACTCGACCTCGATCTGGAAAACGACACCACCGCGGTGCTGACCACACAGGCTTCGACCAAGGTCTTCCGTTCGCTGAAGGACCGTGGCTGCGGCCAACAGTTGCAGGCCCACGTCGGCCCGGGAGCCACCCTGGTGATCGCTCCCGATCCGCTGGTCTGTTTTCGTGGCGCCATCTACCAGCAGCACAACCGCGTGCACCTGGCCGACGACGCCACCCTGGTCCACATCGACTGGTTGACCAGCGGCCGCATGGCTCGGGGCGAATGCTGGCATTTCGGCCGGCTGAGAACCCGGCTGGAAGTGATTCGCAGTGACCGCATGCTGCTGCTGGATTCGCTGGACCTCGTCCCCCGCCAGTCCAAGCTCGACAACCCCCTGCGAATGGGCCACCATCATTGCCTGGCCACGGTCGTGCTGTTCGGTGAAACGCTCGCAAAAGCCATCGAGTCGATCCGCGAATCGGTGACATCCGACCAGCCCCGGGAAGACAGCTGCCTGGAAGCGGTCAGCCCCCGAGAGGAAGGCCTGGTCTGGAGGCTTGTCGGGCCGAATTCCGAAACCGTCGGTCGGCGGCTCAAACAACGACTCGCCTTCCTCACCGATCACCTCCAGGAAACACCCTGGGAGCGAAAGTGGTAACCCACCCTCGGGCGGGCCCGTCACCAAGGAGAACCTGCTGATGCACCTGAGTCCGCGCGAAATCGAGAAGCTGATGCTTCACAACGCCGGGTTCGTCGCCCAGAAGCGACTTGCCCGTGGACTGAAACTCAATCACCCCGAAGCCGTCGCGCTGATCGCGGCCCAGTTGCTGGAGTTCATCCGCGACGGGCGGACCGTGGCCGAGTTGATGGACCTGGGCAGACAGTTTCTCGGACGTCGGCAGGTGATGGACGGGGTCGCCCAGATGCTCGCCGAGGTCCAGGTCGAAGGGACCTTCCCTGACGGCACCAAGCTGGTCACTGTCCACTCGCCAGTCGCAGACGTCGACGGGGACCTGGAACTGGCCCTCTACGGCAGTGGCCTGGCCACCCCCGACCTGGCACTCTTCGGTGATCTGCCCGAGGAAATCGATTCGCCGGGAGCCTGCCTGGCCGCCGAAGGTACCCTGGTGCTCAATGCCGACCGCGACACGGTCTCGCTGGAAGTCACCAACCTCGGCGACCGGCCCATCCAGGTGGGCAGCCACTATCACTTCGTCGAAACCAACGCCCAACTGGCCTTCGACCGCGAGGCCGCCTACGGCAAGCGGCTCGATATCCCCGCCGGCACCGCCGTGCGTTTCGAACCGGGCGAGTCTCGCACTGTCACGCTGGTCGACATCGCCGGCAACCGTGTGATCCGGGGCGGCAACAACCTGGCCGACGGACCCGTCGACGACGCCGGTCGAGCAGCGATGCTCGAAAAGGTTGCCGAACAGGACTTCGCCCACCGCAGCTAGCCGGACACCTCCACACCATCTCGCCGACGCCCCGGAGCGTCTGGCCGCTCGATACGGGAACCGACAACATGGCCTACGAAATCAAGCGATCCACATACGCGGAAATCTACGGACCGACCACCGGCGACCGGCTGCGGCTGGGTGACACCGGCCTGGTGCTGGAGGTCGAACACGATCACGCGGTCTACGGGGACGAGTGCAAGTTCGGCGGAGGCAAGGTGCTCCGCGAGGGCATGGGCCAGGCCGCCGGAGTCTCGCAGGCCGACGCGCTGGACCTGTTGATCACCAACGCCCTGGTCGTCGATTACACCGGCATCTTCAAGGCTGATGTCGGCGTCAAGGACGGCCGCATCGTCGGCATCGGCAAAGCCGGCAACCCCGACGTGATGGCCGGAGTCGACGACTCGATGGTGGTGGGTGTCACGACCGAGGTGATCGCCGGCGAGGGCAAGATCCTGACCGCCGGGGGCATCGACACCCACATTCACTTCATCTGTCCACAACAGGCCGACGAAGCGATCGCCAGCGGACTGACGACGATGCTCGGCGGAGGAACCGGCCCGGCCACCGGCACCTGTGCGACCACCTGCACGCCGGGAACCAACCACATCCGCATGATGCTCCAGGCAACCGACGACCTGCCGCTGAACTTCGGCTTCCTGGGCAAGGGCAACACGGCCAAGCCCGAGGGGATCGCCGAGCAGATCGTCGGCGGAGCGGTGGGACTGAAGCTGCACGAGGACTGGGGCACCACACCGGCGGCGATCGACTGCTGCCTGAGCGTTGCCGAGGACTACGACGTGCAGGTCTGTATTCACACCGACACGCTCAACGAATCCGGATTCGTGGAAGCCTCGATCGCCGCCTTCCGGGGCCGCACCATTCACACCTATCACTCCGAGGGAGCAGGTGGCGGCCACGCACCGGACATCCTGACCGTCTGCGGACAACCCAACGTGCTGCCCAGTTCGACCAATCCCACGCGTCCGTTCACCCGCAACACGATCGACGAACACCTCGACATGCTGATGGTCTGTCACCACCTCGACAAGAACCTGCCCGAGGACGTGGCATTCGCCGAGAGCCGCATCCGCGGCGAGACGATCGCCGCCGAGGACATCCTGCACGACCTGGGCGCAATCAGCGTCATGGGTTCCGACTCGCAGGCCATGGGCCGCATCGGCGAGGTGATCACCCGGACCTGGCAAACCGCCGACAAGATGAAGTCCCAGCGGGGACGGCTGACGGAGGAAACCGGCGAGAACGACAACCTGAGAATCCGACGCTACGTGGCCAAGTACACGATCAATCCCGCCATCGCCCACGGAATGAGCCACGAGATCGGATCGATCGAAGTCGGCAAGCTGGCCGACCTGGTGCTGTGGCACCCGGCACTGTTCGGGGCCAAGCCGGAACTGGTGATCAAGGGCGGGATCATCGCCTCCAGCCAGATGGGTGATCCCAACGCCTCAATCCCCACGCCGCAACCGGTCTTCACCCGGCCGATGTTCGGCGGTTATGGCCGCGCCGCGGCTCCCATCTCCCTGGCGTTCGTCAGCCAGGCCTGTCTCGACAACAATGCCGCCGCCGATTACGGGCTGGCCAAGACCCTGGCCGCGGTCAAAAACTGCCGGTCGATCACCAAGGCTGACATGAAGCTCAACGACGCCACGCCGGATCTTCACGTCGATCCCGAGACCTACCAGGTCACCGCCGACGGGGAAGAACTGACCTGCGAGCCGGCCGAACAATTGCCGCTGGCACAGAAATACTTCCTGTTCTAATCGCCGACCACCCGCCTCACCCGCTGGCTGTTGCGGAACCCGATCCGGCAGGCGACGGCTCGCAGTTGTGTTCCGGCAGCCACCGTGATCGGTCGGCTGTAGAGTTGCCACTTCGGAGGGGTTCCCTTGCCGGTCGCAAAGGCAATCGAAGCACCCGGAGTCTTCGAAGTGATCGTCACGGTGAACCCGCCTGCGGCGGTTGACCTGGCAACCGAAATCACCGGGTCGGCTGTCACCTCGTACCGGTTCTCCGGTCGCATCGCTTCGACCAGCAACGCCTCGGGCAGCAGCCCCTGGTCACCGATCTCCTCCTGCCAGCCCTCCAGGACGCCCCGCATCCGCTTCAACGTGGCGGAGTGAGCCGGAACCTCAGCCAGGTTGTCCACCTCGAACGGATCCTTCTCCAGGTCGTACAACTCCTCGACCGGCTTGGTCGGTTCGAAGTACTGCCGCAATGCGACCGTGTCGAGTTTCCCGGCGGCGTTCAGACGCCGCATGTCGATCATCGTCGGCATCTTGTTCATGTAGTCGATGTTCTGGGCCCGGGTGCGGGCGGGCATCAGGTTGCGGATGTACTTGTACCGGCGGTCCCGAACGGCCCGGATCAGGTCGTAGGCCTCGTCCATCCGATCGCGTTGTGCAAAAAGGTACTCACGAGGGTCGGCGGTGTGCCGTCCCAGGATCACCTGGCCGTGCATGTGGGCGGGGGGCTTGACTCCCGCCAGCGAGAGCACGGTGGGAGCAAAATCGAGAAAGCAGACCAGATCGTCCCTGGACGTGCCGGGCTGGATCTTTCCCGGCCAGCGAACGACCAACGGCACATGGATCCCCGAATCGTAGATCCAGCGCTTGCCCCGGGGCAGCCCCTCACCGTGATCGCCCCAGAACATCACGATCGTGTTCTCGGCCAATTCGTCAGCTTTCAGCTTCGCCAGGATTTGACCGACCTGTCGGTCCATCAGGGTGATGATGTCGTAGTAACGTGCCCGGTCCCGCCGGGCAGCCGGAGTGTCGGGGATGTAGGGAGGCAACGAGACCTTCGCCGGATCATGCACCAGCCTGTCAAACTTCGCCCGGATCTTGCTCTCGTGCGAAACCGTCAGGTTGATCACGCTGAAGAACGGCTGTCCCTCGGCCCGACCGCTCCAGTCACCACTCCTGCGACCACTTTTGTCCCAGGCGGTCAACGGCGGTTCGAAGTTGTAGTCGGTCTTCGAACGGTTGGTGCAGTAGTAACCGGCGGCCCTGAGGTACTCGGTGAAACACCGTACGTTCGGTGGCGGCACGATTCGCGACCGCATGTGCTGGCTGCCGATCGAGACGGGATAGACACCGGTGATCAGGCCCGACCGTGCCACGGCACACACACCCGCATGAGAGAAACATCGTCGAAAGACAACACCCTGGGCAGCCAGTCCATCGATGTTCGGCGAGGTCGAATACTCGTCGCCGTAGCATCCCAGGCTGGGACTGATGTCCTCGCAACTGATCCACAGGATGTTGGGACGATCGGCCGCCGACGCCACCGGCGGCACCAACGGCAGAAGCGAAATCACGGCGAGCAGCAGCAGGCGATCACGAGTCATCACTTGCCCCCTTTCTCAGCACGAATCCGCTTCAATGCCTCGTTGGCTGCTCCCTTGACGTGGTAGTCCTTGTGCCGGGCCGCCACCAAGAGGGCCGGGACTGCGCTGGCCGCCGGTGGCCCGATGCGAGCCAGGAAGTCGGCCGCCGCACAGGCCACACCGCGATGAGGATGTTCGAGCCCCTTGGCCAGCACGACGACCCCCGCCCCCGTTTCGCCAATCCGGCTCAATGCGTAGGCCGCACTCAACCGCAAGCCAATCGACTTGTGTTTCACCAGGACCCTGAGTCGTTCGTAATTCGTCCTGGTTCGCGTGGACTTGTGGGCCAGGTCTCCGAGTCCGCTGGCCGCCCAGTAGATGACCCCGGGGTCATCGTGTTCGAGCGCTTTGGCCAGCGGCTTGACGGCAACAGGCCCGAACGATGGCAGCGTCAATGCCGCCCGCAATCGACGGGTCCGAGACGTCGAGGCCAGTTCCGCCGTCCACTCGGCCAGGCTGCGGCCGGCCACGGTTTCCGGAGCCGCAGCCGGAGACTCGAATGTCATCACTCCGACCAGGAAAACGACCGACCACGCTCTCACTCTCATCTCCACGCCTCCTGGCTCTCTGAGAATCACCCGGTGGTCAACGGAAAGCCACGAGCGTGCCACTCGCCAATCCCACCGTCCATCGAAATGACGTTGGTGTAACCCATCTGCTGCAGCGCGTCTCCGGCCAGGGCCGATCGGTAACCTCCACCGCAATACAGCACGATCTCGGCCTCGCGGTCGGGAATCACCTTTTCGATGTCTCGCTCGATCACGCCTTTGCCCAGGTGGACCGCTCCCGGAAGGTGGGCCATCGCCCACTCGGTGTCCTCGCGGACATCGACCAGGAAGAACGACCGTTCCGCATCTTGCCACTCCTTGACATCCACCGTCGTGCACTCACGCACACGTGTCTTGGAGTCATTGACCAGATCGAGGAAACCGTTTGAGTGGCTCTTGCCCATGAGATTCGCTCCTGCGGAATTTCCGTTTTGCCCATCCTAGCGATGCCCCAGCACGTGTGAAACGGGTCCGTAGCCGACACGTTCCCGACGTGTCAGAATGACGCAAGAGAGTTTTGTTGCCCGTTTCCCTGCCGGATCCTTCACCTTGGCCGAACGACGAGCCGAACTGGCGCGTTACGACAACGTCGATGGAGACTATCTCGACCGACGCCGACTGCGTCCCAGCGCCGGCTGGGTGCTGCTGTGGGCATTGGGAGTCGGTGCGGTCATCTCGGGTGACTTCTTTGGCTGGAATCTCGGACTGAAATACGCGGGATTCAACGGCCTGGCCATCGCCACGGTCCTGATGGCCGTGATGTACGTCTGCATGGTCTTCACCATCGCCGAACTCTCGGCCGCGCTGCCGCACGCCGGAGGGTTCTTTTCGTTCACCCGCAGTGCCCTGGGGCCGCTGGGCGGATTCCTGTGTGGATTGACCGACACGATCGAATATGTCGTCACACCGGCGGTGATCGTGGTCGGAATCGGAGGTTACCTCGACGCGGTGGTCTTCAGCGACCCGTCCCAGGCTCCCGAGTGGCTCCCACTGGTCTGGTGGACACTCGCCTATACGGTCTTCGTGGTGATCAACGTGCTGGGGGTCGAATTGACCCTGAGGTTCGGGTTGATCGTGACGGGACTGGCCGCGGCCGTGCTGGTGGTCTTCTATGCCGCGACCCTGGCCACCGGATCGTTCGACACCGAACTGCTGTACAACATTCCAGCCGACGAAGGACAGACGGCTCGAGGCCTTCCGCACGGCTGGCTCGGCGTCTTTTCGGCCCTCCCGTTCGCCATCTGGTTTTACCTGGCGATCGAGCAACTGCCGCTGGCGGCAGAGGAATCCCATGACGTCGTTCGTGACATGCCCCGAGCCCTGTTGCTGGGCATTGTCACGCTGCTGATCCTGTCGTTGCTGACCCTGGTCCTGAACACGGGGGTCGGCGGAGGCGCGATGGCGTTGTCGACTTCGGACGCACCGCTCGGAGACGGATTTCGTGCGGTGTTCGGCAACAACGCAACCAGTCGTGTGCTTGGCCTGGTCGCATTGACCGGGCTGGTGGCCAGCTTCCACACGATCATCTATGCCTACGGCCGCGTGCTGTTCGCGCTGTCACGAGCCGGGTATTTCCCGAGATGGATCTCGATCACCGGTCGGTCACAGACCCCCTGGGTCGCCCTGGTCCTGGGTGCGGTTGTCGGCCTGGGCCTGGCCGCGGCCATCCACTTCAGCCCGGCATCCTCCGAAGCCAACGATTCGGTCACGGTTGGTGCCGTGCTGCTGAACATGGCCGTCTTCGGTGCGGTCATCTCCTACGTGCTCGTCATGGTCAGCTACATCGTGCTGAAGATCACTCGTCCGGAAATGCCGCGGCCCTACCGCAGTCCGTTGGGAATCCCCGGGGCAGCCGTCGGCACCGTTTTGGCCGTGATTGCCCTGGCCGCGACATTCTCGGTTCCCGAGTTCCGACCCGGCATGTACGGGGTCGCCATCTTCCTGGTCATCGGACTGGCCTGGTTCCTCTGCTACAGTCGATATCACCTGGTCGCCCAGGCCCCCGAGGAAGAGGTCGCATTGCTCTCGGCCGCCCAACGGGAACTCGACGGCGGCAACTCCGAGACGTCCGACTCTACGGATGACCACGCATGAACCTTTCACCCCGCCCACCCGGCTGTCTCACCCTGGAAGAACTCCAGGCCCGATTCGACGAAGGCACGATCGACACCGTGCTGGTCGGTTTCACCGATCTCTACGGCCGACTGGCCGGCAAGAGGTTCGACGCGGGTTTCTTCCTGGAAGAGGTCGCCGACCACGGTACGCACGGCTGCGACTACCTGCTGACGGTCGACATGGAGATGGAACCGGTCAGCGGATACGAATTCGCCAACTGGGAACGGGGCTACGGTGACGTGCACCTGGTGCCTGACCTCGCCACGCTCCGCCACGCTGCCTGGCTCGACCGCACCGCGGTCGTTTTGTGCAACGTCGTCGACGACTCAACCGGCGACGGCGTGCCCCAGGCCCCGCGGGTCATGCTGGGCGGACAACTGGAAACCGCGGCCGCCCTGGGATTCCAGCCCCAGGCCGCCTCCGAACTCGAGTACTACCTCTTCCGCACGACCTACCGCGACGCTGCGGCTGCCGGTTACCACGGCCTGCCGGCTGGAGGCTGGTACCTGGAAGACTACCAGTTGCTGCACGGCAGCCGAGATGAAGACATCCACGGATCGGCCAGGCGACACCTGGCCGCCTCGGGCATCCCGGTCGAAAACACCAAGGGCGAATGGGGCCTGGGCCAGCACGAGTTGAACATCCGGTACGCCCCGATGCTCGAAATGGCCGACCGCCACGTGCTGCTCAAGCAGTGTCTCAAGGAAACCGCCGACGCGGCCGCAGCCGCCGTGACGTTCATGGCCAAGTTCGATGCCGAACAGGCCGGATCCAGCTGCCACGTCCACATCAGTCTCTGGAAAGACGGTGCCAACGCCTTTGCCGGGAACGAATCCCTGGGACCAATCCAGTGCAGCCCGGCCTTTCGCTGGTTCCTGGGCGGGTTCATGCACCGTGTCCCCGAGTTGATGCCGCTGCTGGCCCCCACGGTCAATTCCTACAAGCGATTCCAATCCGGCTCGTGGGCCCCGACCCGGATTGCCTGGAGTCACGACAACCGCACTGCCGGATTCCGCGTGGTCGGACACGATTCGTCGCTGAGGGTCGAGTGCCGTATCCCCGGAGCTGACTGCAACCCGTACCTGGTCTACTCGGCCGCCCTGGCCGCCGGGCTGGACGGAATCGCCAACCAGGTCGAGCCACCGGCCCACTTCGACGGCGACGTCTACCAGGCCGACGACGTGCCCGGTGTGCCCGGCACGCTGGCCGAAGCCACCGAGTCGTTCGCCGCCAGCGAGTTCGCTCGAGCCGCGTTCGGGGAGGCCGTCGTCGACCACTACGTGCACTTCTTCCGCACCGAGCAGGCCGCCTACGACCGATCGGTCACCGATTGGGAACGGCAGAGGTACTTCGAGAGGATCTGAGGTGATGGCTGCGGGACCGCCGTTGATTGGGATCACGTCCTACGGACGCAACGAGGAAGACAAGTTCTCGTTGCCGGCAAACTACGTCGCCAGCGTACGACGTGCCGGTGGCATCCCCGTGCTGCTGCCCCCCGGCGAGACGGCCATCGAAGAACTGTTTGCGAGGCTCGACGGCATCGTGCTGGCCGGAGGCGGCGACATCGATCCGGAACTCTACGGCGGGAGCATGCACCCTGAGGTCTACATGGTCGACCCGGATCGCGACCTGCTGGAACTGAGCCTGACCCGCCGGATTCTCTCTGAGCGGCTCCCGACCCTGGCCATCTGCAGGGGTGCCCAGATGATCAACGTCGCCCTGGGCGGTTCGCTGCACGAACACCTGCCAGACGTGGTCGGTGAAGAAATCCAGCACCGGCTGCCACCTCGTGAACCGACACCGCACGGGGTGACACTGGTCGAGGGAACCTCGCTGGCCGAACTGATGGTCCAGACCTCCTTCGATGCCGCCTCGTGGCACCACCAGGCCATCAACCGCGTCGGTCGCGGACTGGTCGTGGCTGCCCACGCACCCGATGGCACAATCGAAGCGGTCGAACTGCCCGGCCACAAGTGGCTGTATGCCGTGCAGTGGCACCCGGAACTGACCGCCGAGGCTGATCCACTGCAGCAGGCACTTTTCGACGAACTGGTGGAGGCCTGCGAGGACCGGACGGCCGATCCGCAGGACTCCGCCGGTGACGATTTTCCTGACCAACAAGGGGACGAAGCGTGAGTGGACGACTGGCAGAAAAAGTGGCGTTGGTGACCGGGGCCGGTGGTGGAATCGGCCGGGAGACCTGTCGGTTATTTGCCTCCGAAGGAGCCCGCATCGTCGCCGTGGACGTCAACGAAGAGTCGGGCCAGGAGACGGTCGCCGAGATCGAGGCGGACGACCCCGGTGCGGCGATCTTCGTCCGCGCCGATGTCGCCGATTCCGACGACTGCCAGGCGATGGTGGCCGCGGCCGAGGAATCGTTCGGACGACTTGATGTGCTGTTCAACAACGCCGGCATCATGGATTCCGCCGATGGCGACTCGACCGAGACATCACTGGAAACCTGGAACCGCACCATCGCCATCAACCTCACTGGTGTCTTCCTGGGCTGCAAGTTCGGCGTCCCCGCACTGCAACGAGCCGGAGGTGGGGCGATCATCAACACCGCGTCATTCGTCGCCCTGATGGGAGCCGCCACTCCGCAGGTGGCTTACACGGCCAGCAAGGG
>MDTE01202741.1_pt1 | contig 22954 bp, 26 predicted proteins | sample 811231 | NCBI WGS metagenome assembly MDTE01 (sample SAMN05326651, study PRJNA326480) | marine metagenome | isolation source: seawater | place: Indian Ocean: Red Sea | collected 2010 | reverse complement strand
TTTACAAATTATATTGTTGAAGAGTATATTTCAGGTCAAGATATGTCAGTTGAGGGTTTTGTTGAAAAAAAAATTTTTTATTTGTTGGGTATTTCAAAAAAAAAAAATTTAAAAATAGTTTTGTGGATAAAGAATTAATTTATACTAATATTGAAAAAAAATTATCAAGAAAAATGATAAAAATTTGCAGTTTAATTTCAGAAACCTTAGGTTTGACCAAAGGCTTATTCCACGCTGAGTTCAAATATACGAAAAATAAAAAAATTATTCTTGTAGAAGTAGCCTGTAGAGGAGCTGGTAGTGATGTCACAAATATAATCTTGAAAGTTATAAAAGATTTTGATTATAAAAAATTTCTTTATTCTTTATGCTTTAATATTAATTATAATTTTAAACACAATAAGACAAAAAAATTATTAAATAATTGTTTATTGGGCTGGTATGAATTCAAAGATTTAAAAGTAAAAAAAATTAATTTACAAAAAGCCCTACTTAAAAATTTTCTAATCGATATAAAACTTAAAAAAAATTATAAGAATAAAAATTTATCAAGAATTAGAAATACAAGTGATAGATTTTTAAAATTTATTATAAAAGGAAAAAATCAACAAGAGCTTTTAAAAAATAAAAAAGTTCTTTTAAATAGCATTGATGTAAATTATTTTTAGTATTTCAAAATTTTTTCAATTAAAGAGCCACCTTTTTTTTTCAATATAGTCGGCAGATCTCCACTATGAATTTTTTTATAACCAAAAAGTATATCAACTATATTAGCAATATTTTGCGTCTTGGTTTTATCTATAAATAATTTTGAAAACTCAAAAAGTTTTTTAAAATTTATTTTTATATAATTCTTCTTTTTTAAAATACTAATAAACTTTTCAGTACATAGATTTCCTGCACTTCTTCCAATACCCTGCAAAGTCATATCGATCATATAAAAATTTAAATCAAATGCTACTAAAGAATTTATTGTTGCTAATCCTAAATTATCATGCCCATGAAATCCTAATTTTACTTTAGAATTTATTTTTTTTGACTCATAATAATAATTATTAATATCCTCAGGAGTCATGCAGCCCATTGAGTCGACTAAATAAACAAGTTTTGCTCCATGTTTAAATAGCATATTAGCTTTTTTTGCGAACTCTTTAGTATTTAACAAGTGACTCTTCATAATGAAACTAATAGGATACAGATTGAGATTATTACATTGATCAATTACTTTAATTTGATCATAAACACAATCAGGGTTTGTACCAATTTTTACAAAATTTACTCCATATTTTTTTGCCAACTCAATATCATAGGGACTACCTATGCCAGGTATATAAAAAACACCTATATTTTTATTTTTAGATATTTGTGACAAAAGCATTTCATCCGAATATTTTGAGAAAAATTTTTTTTGTTTAAAAGCGCCTAAGCCTAATCCATGTCCGATTTCTATATATTTAAAATTATTTTTTTTTAGATTAGTGATAAGCTCTTTTGTATTAGAGGGGCTAAAATTAAAATTATTATTGTAGCTTCCATCTCTTAATGTACAGTCAACTAAATAAGTATTTTTAACTTTCATTTAAAACTTTTGTAATTTCTACATTAAATTTATTAATATTTTTAATTTGATCTATATTAAAAAGTGAAGTCAAACAAACTAAAAAAATTAAAATCATATTCAAAAAAACTATCAATAAAATTATTGAAAGCCATCCAGGTAGAAAATTTAAATATCCAAATAATTTTAAAATAAAAGTAGAAACAATTATTAATAACATTAAAAAAGCCAAAAGGAAAGATACGAATATAGATTTAATATATATACTTTCAAGATATGGTGAAAAATGTTTCATAGCTAAAAAAAATTTTGAAAAAAAATTATATCTAGAATTTTTATAATTATGTTCATATTTCACTTGTAAAAATTTTTTTTTAACATCTATAGAAGATAAAATTTCGCCAATTATATTCTCACCGCTGTTAAATGCATTTCTTAAAATTTTTGCTACAGTATCATTTATTAAAAAAAGGCTTTTATAATGATAATTTTTTTTTACAATTAATTTATATAATACCTTAAAAACATTCCTGAAAAAAAAATTATATAATTTGGGCTGACCCCATACGATATCGGCTTCATTATTTTCAATCAACTTCAATCCATGTTCAATAAAAGATTTATCAATTATTTTGTCACTATCATGGTAGAGAATGTTCCCATTAGTAATTTTTTCAATACCAGCTTTTATAGATTTTAATTGCCCATAATTTTTATCGAAACATAATGCCGTTATGTTTTTGTCTGATTCGGCAATTTTTTCTATTTCATTCCATACTTCATCTTCAAAATTATCATTAACAAACATATATTTTATATTTTTATCTGAAAGATTATCTTTGTAGTTTTGATAAACTTTTAATACATCTTGTTTATTTTTATAAAAAGTTGTTAGTATAGTTAATTTCATCTTATATTTATTTAATAAATTTTAAAAAATTTTTATAATAAATATTATCTCTCTTATCTTTTGGCAAACCTCTTGAAAAAAATTTAATCCTTTTAATAAATTCTTTATAGTTTACCTCAGGATAATCTGAGCCAAGAGTTATTTTTTGATCATAATTTTGAAAAAGAAATTTTATATCATTATCAATTGAACTATCCCTATATTTCATAATTGTCAGCGATAGGTCTAATAATATATTTTTTGAAAATCTCACAAGTTCTGCAAACTCCATAATTCTTTCACAGCCACCATGCATTAGAAGTATTTTTAAATCACTGTATTTTTTATAAGCATTTGCAAATATATATTTTGGATCAGAGGTATAGAAATTATTAGGATAGTCATTAAAGTAAGTACAAATAAAGACGCTAAATTTTTTTTTGTTACACAAGAAAAAAATTTTATCCAAATTAATATCACTTAATTTTTTATTTACAGATCTAGGATGTATTTTAACAGCTTTACAGTTATATTTTTTAAATAAATCTAGCTGTGTTTCAATTTTTCCAACTGGATTTAGAGCAGGAACTACAAAGACATTTTCTTTTTGAAATTTTTTAATAAATGGCTCATGATCATATTTCTCTATATTTGATATACCTACACAAGCATAACCTTTTAATTTATTTTTTTTATAAATCTTATCAAAATTTTTTTTGAGATTTTTATTTAAATCAAAATTATTATTGTTCCATTTGTCACTTACAGTTAAATGAACATTGGTATCAAAAATCATTTTAATCAAGATCGGTTTCTAACATACCGATTCCCGTTCTACCATAATTATTACCTGTATAAATCATCAAGAGTTTTTTTTTATATTTTATTACTGAAGGATAAGCCATTGCAAGCTTGTCCCATTTTTGAGGCTTACCATTTATCCTAAATTTATCATCCATTCTTGTCCATTTAATTCCATTTATTGATTGTGCATATCCAATTTTATAATTTTTTCCGCGAGCACAAAACCACATATGAAACTTATTTTTATAAAAAATTACAGTAGGTTTAGAAATTGCAAATTCATTTCTTTTAAATGGGATACAAACACTTTTATATTTCTTCCAATTAATTAAATCTTTAGTAGTTGCATATCTAATGGAATAAATATGTTCTAAACCGTTTCCTCTTTTCTCATATTTTAAAAAACTTGTGTACCACAATTTTATTAGTTTATTTTTTTCTAAAGCATAACATGATCCTGTATTTAATGGATCTATATTGTCAGCAGGAATAATTGGAGCCTTACTCATTCTAGTTGGTTGTTTTGTTAAATCACATAAACCAATATTATTTTTAAATGGAAGTTTGTTTTTAATACCTTTTTGCCATCCTACATAAAACATTTTTTTTTTATTTTTATGTTTAATCAATGCAGGATAAGAAACACCATGAAAATCGAAATATCCATAACTACCAGGATCTAAAATTTTTTTAAAACTTTTTTTAATTATTCTTTTTTTTTTAAAATCATATTTAAATTTTGAAATGTGTGAAATATTATTAGAGTTTCTATGAGTAAAAAAAATATTTAAAATATGATTATTTGTAGGCTCAATAAAACTGGGTCCTATGTGAGTACTTTTAATAAAATTTTGAGTTGGAGAAAGTATTCTACCTAGACGTTCCCATTTTTGTTGCATTGTAATTTAATTTGAATATAAAATTTATCATGATTAGTTCATTTGTCATAATTAAAAGTAAAAATATACTTAAAGAAAATACATCTGCAATTATAGAGAATTTGCAAAATGATAAAATAATGTTGATAAAAAATTTAGTCTCTAAGAAGTTATGTAATGAAATTAAAAAATATTTGACCAATATTTCACATAATAGTATTCCAAACTATGTTCCAATAAAAATTGGCTCACCTAATAATTTTAGAATAAATCTCGAAGATCATAGAGCTTTAGTTAAAGGGAGCTTTTATCAATTTAGTTTTTTTACATGGAATCAAGATATATTTAATTTTTACAAAATTTTTAAGGATATTTTTATATTTAAGAATAGAATTAATAATTTAGAAGATGAAAAGTTTTTTTATCCAAAAAGTGATAAAGATTGTACAATAAGACTATCTTTTCAATTTTATCCAAAAAAAATTGGATTTTTAAATCAGCACCAAGATCCAGTTGACTATCACCAAAAATATTTAATGATTATGAATCTTTCTAAAAAAGGTAAGGACTTTAAAAAAGGTGGTTTGTTTTCAGTCGTAAATGGGAAAAAGATTATGATTGATGACTTTTCAGAAGAAGGGGATTTAATATTTTTTAAAGCAAATTTACCTCATGGAGTAGATAAAATAGATCCAAAATCTGAATCAAATTTATTTGACGTTAAAGGAAGATGGATGGCTCTCTTTGCAACAAATAAATTACCAGAAAATAACAAAATTTCAGATTCTGTGGATAATCAAAATTAATTTTTAAATACAATAAACCTGTTCAAACCATAACTAAGTAAAATCAAAAATATAATAATAAATAATTGAATATATTCATGTCGTATATCAATTAATTTTATTAAATTATCTAACAAAATCATATTTAAAATTATAATTAATGCCCAGTTTAATGAAAATTTAAAAAATTTATTGATAGAAGGTTTTTTTTTAAAAACATACATAGAGTAAATTAAAAAAGTTTTTATAAAAGTAATAAATTGAGAGATTAAAGCCGCATTAACAGGTTTAAAGTTTATAAAATTTGAAAAAAAAATATATAAGACATAACCAAATATATTTAAATAAGCTCCTGCTAAAATAAATTTAAAATTTTTATTTAAAAAAAAATTATACATAAAAATCAAGTTGTATCGATCTTGGATTAGAGCTATATTTTTAACTAATTTATAATTTTATAAATTTAAGTTATTTATTTTTAATTATTTGTCCTTTTTCTAGTTTGATTATTTTTGCACCAATTTCTTTTAAAAAAGATAAGTTATGACTAGCAAAAACAACTATTTTGCTTTTTTTCAGAAACTCAAGTGTATTTATTTTAATTTTTTTTGTAAAATTTGCATCACCGGCACCTATACCCTCATCTATCAGTAAAATATCAGGTTCAATTGCAGTTGAAATAGAATAACTTAACCTAGATACCATTCCAGATGAATAAGTTCTCATAGGCAAATCAATAAACTTTCCAAGATCAGCAAATTCAATTATTTGATCTATTTTATTTTTAATTTCATTTTCTTTCATTCCAAGCAAATAGCTTCTTAAAAAAATATTCTCTAATCCCGTTGCCTCTGGATTTAAACCTGCGCTAGGATTAATTAAACAACTTATTTTTCCGTTTCTTGTAACCTTACCAGTTGTGGGCTCTAGTATTCCAGCCATTAATCTTAGCATAGAAGTTTTGCCGGAACCATTATGACCTACCAAGCCAATTTTATCTCCTTCATTTAATTTTATATTAATATTTTGAAGCGCATTCACGTGAATAATATCATTATTATTTTTTGAACTTATAATTCCACCAGTTAAATTTTTAACTATTCTTGATCTTAAAGATTTTGAAGAAGATCCTAATATTGGGTAAGTAAGATTTACTTTATGTAGTTCTAAACTAATCATTTGTTTAAGCCCAATAAGGAATTTTATTTTTTTTCTTTTCAAAAAGTATTATTGCAAAAACAGATAAAAAAAATAAGGTTATTATAGTAATGATCCAAGAGTTTAAACTTGCAAATTCCCCAAGCAAAGGTTTTCTTGTTATCTCCAAATAATGGTAAAAAATATTATATTTTGCAAATAATGCCCTTTGTGGAAAATATTCAACATTCCACCATATTGGTGTTAAAAAAAATAGAACTGTCATAACACTTGTAGTTATTGGTGCTAAATCACGAAATCTTGTTGTCAATATTGAAATAATTGATGAAAAGAAAAATAAACTTAAAATTAATATTAGAAAACCAATAAAGAAGTATAGTGAATTTAAGCCTACATTTATTTTAAAAAAAATTAAGCAAAAAATATATAAAATAAAGTTGAATAAAAATGTGATGACTGATTTGGACATCATAACATAAATTAGTATACTTTTTTCCATAGGAATGTTTTGTATTAAACCAACTCTTCCACTGAAAACACCAGAACTCTCATTAATGCAAGAGAATACTAAGGACCAAATAACAAGACCAGTTGTTATATATGGAACTCTAACACCTATATCATCTGCAAAAAAAGCACCTGTAATAATACTAAGTACGCCAATAAAAATTGCAGTACCTATTGTAATCCATAAAGGGCCTAATTTTGTTCTTTTAAATTTAAATTTAATTTCTGTTTTGGCAATATTAAACCAAACATGCTTTTTTTTAAGACCTTTATAAAAATCAGATTTATTTAGATTTAGCATTAATATCTAGAAAAAATATCTTTTATTCTTGACTCAAACATATTGTTAATTTTTTGATAATCAAATTTGTATTTATTTTTATTATTGGTAATTTTTTCTAATAATCTAATGGAATTTGTTACATCATCTTCTGCAACTATTTCTCCATTTTCATATTTTTTAACATCAAGTTCCATTTGCCCTCTTTGAGAAACTAAAATTGGTATTTTGAATGAAAGAGACTTTGAAATCATATTACTACTACTTTTAAAATTTTTATAAACTGCATATATAGCATCAGACATATTTATTAAAGAATTAAAATCCTTTTCTCTTTTTATAAATCTATTATGGATAAATATGTTTTTAGGATGGTGTTTTAAAATTTTCTTAAACGCTAATTTATCTTCAAAATCTAAATCACTGAAAAAAACTTTTCCAATCTGTATAAAATAATATTTATCGTTATCAATTTGATCAATAATTTTTGACCAGTTCGATAAATTTTTCCTTTTTCCTATTGCGCCACCCATAAAAATTATTTTTCTTTCTCTGCTGTAGTTCTTTATTTTTTTTTCTAAAATATTTTGCTTTTCGTTTTTTTTTATATAAGTAAATTCTGATAAATAGTGATTTTTTTTAATATCATATTTATCTGTTAAATCTTTTATTAAGAAAATTAAAAAAATATTATTTTTTAATGAGTTTATTATTTCAATTCTGCTCTTTACATCGTGAAAATGTATTCCACACCAACTAAAGTTATATTTTTTATCACATTCTAGCCATGTTTTTTTATTGATTGTATAAATATCTAGGAACATATTTATAACCAGAACATCTTTTTGATTAATACCCAACTTTTTTAATATTAAATCTGAAGTTTTAAAAAAAAATTTTGGATTAAAAAAAAGATTACATGAGTAATTTTTTTTAAATAATTTAGAAAAAAAAAAATTTATTATTCTTAATATTAGAGATTTAAATTTTATAAATATTTTATCTTGAATATTACTAAACTTAACAAATTTTATTTTTTTGATTATATTAATATCATTAATATTTTCTTTGATTATTTGAATATCTTCACCTGCGTAAATTGGATCTTTTCCTAATTTTACCAGTTCTTCAAGAATTACAGAACTCCAAGAATCTAAGTGACCAGCATTTGAAATTGGATTATATATTAGCAACTTTTTAGACATGAAAATTTTATATACTCACCATATATTTACATTGCAACCATATGGTGGGATCTCAAGGCAGATGTATGAAATTTCTTCATTATTAAGTAAAGATAATAAAATAGAAGCATCAATGATAAGTTTCTTTTATAATAATTACTACCTTTTTGAAAATAAAGAAAAAGTAACCGTAATAGGTTTTTTTGCTAAAAGAATTTTACTAAGAAGTATAAATATTAGAATTCTAACCATATTAAACGATCTTATAACCTCAGCTTTTCTTATTTTTAAAAAACCAAATATAGTACATGAGACTTATTATTCTCATTATGTTTATAAGAATAGTAGCTCAAAGTATATTACTACTGTTCATGACATGATTTGGGAAAAATTTCCAAAATTTTTTAAGTATTCAAATTTAATGATTAAAGCAAAAAAAAAATCGATAGATAGATCGGATCATATAGTTTGTGTATCGAAAAATACCAAAAAAGATTTAATGGACATTTACAATATAGATGAAAAAAAAATTTCAGTTGTTTATCCAGGTTTTTTTAGTACTTCCAAAATTGAAAATAAATTTAAAGTTAAAAATAGGATAATAAAAGATAGCTACATATTATATGTGGGATTGAGAGGAACGTATAAAAATTTCTTATTATTTGTTAGATCATTTGCCAAAAGCAATCTAAAGAAAAAATTTAAAATTGTCTGTTTTGGTGGCGAGCATCCCTCTGATGAAGAAAATCAAATTTTTGAACAAAATGATATAACAGATGATATAATTTTTTATTCTGGTTCAGATGAGGAATTAGCAAATTTATACTCATATGCAGAATTTTTAATTTTTCCTTCCTTGTATGAAGGTTTTGGAGTTCCTCCGCTTGAGGCAATGTATTTTGGATGCCCTGTCATATGTAGCAATTCAAGTTCTTTACCTGAAGTTGTTGGAGATTCGGCAATTACATTCGATCCTGAAAATGAAATAGAATTGAAAGACAAAATGGAATTATTGATAAATAGTAAAAATCTAAGAAAAAAACTTATAACTAATGGAAAAAAAAGGATAGAAAAATTTTCATGGAGAAACTGTGCTAATAAAAACTATGAAGTTTATGCTAAAATAAATAATGAATAAGACAATTATAAGTAAGGCTCCTTTAAGATTAGGTTTAGCCGGAGGTGGTACTGACTTACCTTTATTTAGTAAATTATTTGGAGGGTATGTAGTAAACTTAACAATCAAAAAGTATGTTTACTGTAAAGTCATTTCCTTAAATAAAAAATATGTAATTTTTGATAGCCAAGATCAAAATAAAACTAGTAAATATTTTTTTTTTAACAAAAAAAATCTTAGCTATGAGCAATCAAGCCTATTGGAAAATATTTATTTTTTTGTGAGAGATAAATATAATAAAAAAAAAAATTTTTCAGTTAAAATAATCTCTTACAGCGAAGTACCCAATGGATCTGGTCTTGGAGGTTCTTCAACACTTGTTGTGGCTGTGATGTCTGCACTTTTAAAATATTTAAATATAAATATATCAAAAAAACAACTTGTTAAAGATGCAATTTTCTTAGAGAGAGAAATTTGTAAAATACCTGGCGGATATCAAGACCAATACGCGGCTGTTTATGGAGGGCTAAACTTCATTGAATTTAAAAAAAATAGAAATGTTTTTGTTACAAAAATAAAAACATCAGATAAATTTATGAACCTTTTAGAGTCTAGTATAATGCTTTTTTATTATAGTAAAAAAAGAATTTCATCTAAAGTAATATCTAACCAGAATGATAATATAGCCCAAAAAAATAACAAAACTCTTGGTGCTTTGTCCAAACTTAAAGAGGAAGCTATAAAATTAAAACAAAATATTGAAGCTTCTAATTATAGAAAATTTGTCATCACCCTAAATAAAGGTTGGGAAGAAAAACAAAAAACATCCAAATTTATAGTTGATAAAAGTATCAATAAAATTTTGAAAAATCTTAAAAAAAAAGGCGCTGACTCAGTAAAAATATCGGGAGCAGGAGGAGGTGGCTTTTTTTTTATTCTTACTAAATTAGAAAATAGATCAAAATTAACTCAATATTTAAAAAAACAAAATGGTATACTTACAGAAACATGTAATATAACCATGGAAGGAGTTAAATCTTGGTAAATTCTAAAATGAAAAAAAACATAATATTTAGCATTAATGAGTCTATTAAAGCGCTTCAATTATTGAAAAATGAAAAATTATTACTTCAAATCGAAAAAGTTATAAACAAAATTACCAAATGTTTAAAAAATAATGGTAAAATCATTTTTTGTGGAAATGGAGGAAGTGCGGCACATGCACAACATTTTGCAGCTGAATATGTAAGTAAGTTTGAAAAAATTAGAAAACCTTTTTCAGCAATATCCCTCACAACGGATACATCAATTATTACATCAATATCTAATGATTTTGATTACAAATATATTTTTTCAAAGCAAATTGAAGCCCTAGGTTTAAAAAATGATATCCTTTTATGTTATTCAACTTCTGGAAATTCTCAAAATACTATAGAGGCAGCTAAATTAGCAAAAAAAAAAGGAATTTTTGTTATTTCAAACACAGGCAATAAAACTAATAAACTTTCTAAGTGTTCAGACATAAATATAAAATCACCTTCATCAAGAACTTCCACGATACAAGAATGTCAATTATTAATTGATCATATTATTTGTAGAGCAGTTGAAATAAAATTATCAAAAAAATAAATGGATTGCATAATTCTAGCTGGCGGTTTTGGTACTCGGCTTGGCAGTTTAACAAAAAAAATTCCAAAACCAATGCTCCCAATAAATAACTTACCTTTCTTAGAAATATTAATTAAGAAAATTGTTAATACAAAATTAATTGAAAATATTTTAATATCCACACACTATAAATCAAGTATCATAGAAAATTACTTCAAATCAAAAAATTATCCTATAAGAATTATTAAAGAAAAAAGACCTCTAGGCACTGGAGGAGCTATTAAAAAATCTTTAAGATACTGTTTGTCTCAAAAAATTCTAGTTTTAAACGGTGACACATTTGTAAATATTGATTTAAAAAAATTTATAAAAAAAAATGAAAAATTAAAAAAAAATACTATGTTACTTATTAAAAAAAATAATGCCTCAAGATATGGCTCAATTTTAATAGATAAAAATAAAATTAGTTTTTTAAAAAAAAATTCAAATAAAAAAAAAATTAATATTAATGCAGGAGTATATATTCTAAAAAAAAATATTTTTGATACTTTTAAAAAAAAATTTTTTTCATTTGAAAATTTCATTGCATCAACGATTACATTTAAAAATTGGCACTTTCAAATAAGCAATTCTTTTTTTTTAGATATAGGAATAAAAAAAGATTATTTTTTCGCCAAAAAAAAACTGAGAAAATATGAGTAAAAAAAAAGTTCTCTTTTTAGATAGAGATGGAGTTATAAATATTGATAAAGGGTATGTCAATAAATACCAAGATATAGAATATGTACCAGGTATTTTTAAATTATGTTCTTATCTTATTAAAAAATATAATTATTATATAATTATTATCACTAACCAATCTGGTATTGGAAGAGGATTTTATTCAGAGAAAAATTTTAATGATTTAATGAAAAGTATTGTTTTTGATTTTAAAAAAAATGATGTTGAAATATTAGATTACTTTTTTTCACCTTATTATATCAAATCTAATAATTTAAATTATCGATCATGCAAAAATTTTTTAAAAAGAAAACCCAACAATGGTATGATTTTGGAGGCATGTAATAAGCATAAAATTGATATTCAAAAAAGTATTTTCATAGGTGATCAAAAAAGTGATTTTTATCTAAGTAAAAAGTTTAAAAATTTTAGATTTATCAATTTTGATATTAAAAAAAGAAAAAATATTAATACCATAAAAGGTTTTTTTAATTAAATGAATATAGATAGTGTAGCTCTAATTATATTTAATAGACCAAGACATACAGAGAAAATAATTAAAATTATTAAGAAGGCAAAACCAAAAAATTTTTTTTTGATTGCTGACGGACCAAGAGAAAATAACACTGATGATTTAAATAAATGTAAACAATCTTTGAATGTTGTAAAATCAAATATAGACTGGGACTGCAATTTGAATGAAAACATATCAAAAAAAAACTTAGGATGTAAATTAAGAGTCTCATCTGGTTTAGATTGGGTATTTCAACATACGGAAAAATGTATAATCCTCGAAGATGATACTCTGCCGAATTTATCTTTTTTTATTTTTTGTGAGGAGTTATTAAATCTTTATAAAAACAACAACAATATTGGTATAATTAGTGGTAATAACTTTCTTTTTAAAAAAATAAAAATAGATGATAGTTATTATTTTTCTAAATATGTTCATATTTGGGGTTGGGCAACTTGGAGAAGAGTTTGGTTAAAATATAATGTTAATGCCGAAAGTTGGCCTTACTTTAAAAAAAACAATCAGCTCAATAAAATACTAAAAAATAAAAATGAGATAATTAAATGGAATAAAAACTTGCAGGATGTGTATGAAGGCAAAATTGATACCTGGGATTATCAGTTGACATTGATGTGTTGGAAAGAGAAGTTATTATCTATTATGCCAAATAAAAATTTAGTTTCAAATATAGGTTTTGGGTCTGATGCAACACATACAAAGTCAAAAAATTTTTTAAGTAACTTGGAGAATTTTAAACTTAATTTCCCACTAAAACATCCTTCTAAAATACAAATGAATGTTAAAGCTGATGAATTTAAATCATTCTTATTTAATAAAAAAATTGGATTTAGAGAAAAAATAGTAAATTACCTGAGAGGAATTCTAAATTTTTAATATGAAGTGTAAAATTTGTGAATCAAGTACAACAAAAATCAACGAAGTTGAGGTGATGAAATGTTATAAAACAAATTTATTTCATTGTGTAAATTGTGATTATCTTTTTCTAGAAAACCCCTATTGGCTTGAAGAAGCTTACAAAGATCCAATAAATATATCAGATACTGGAATTGTTGATCGTAATATAAATCTTGCAGCCAAGCTATCAGTATTAATTTATTTTTTTTTTGATAGAAAAAAAATGTTTCTTGATGCATCTGGAGGTTATGGAATTTTAACAAGATTAATGAGAGATCATGGATTTAATTTTTTTTGGTCTGATAAATATTGTGAAAATATTTTAGCAAAAGGTTTTGAAAGCAAAAATAATTCATCAGAAAATTATGAACTTTTAACTTTATTTGAAGTCTTAGAGCATGTTGAGAATCCAGTTCATTTTGTAGATGATTTGTTAAAAAAAAATAATTCTGAAACACTTATTTTTTCAACTTGTTTATATCCAAGAAAAAATCCTCCAAACTTAGACTGGTGGTATTATTCTTTTGGAGAAGGTCAGCATATTTCTTTTTATTCAGATATAACTTTAAAATTTGTAGCAAAAAAGCTTGATCTAAATTTTTATGCTTTAGATAATTTTTATATTTTTACAAAAAGAAAATTGCGCCATCTTTATTTTAAAAAATTTATTTTTGGAAATTTTTTTTCTAAATTATTTCAAATTTATTTAAGAAAATATAATGACTCTTTAATTATGAAAGATCATAAAAAATTAATCTTAAAATAGATTGTTTAACTAAAAATCAAAATCAATTTCTTGATACTCTTTGTTTAGTCTTTTCAAGGATATGCCTAAATTATCAAAATTTATTTCATATTTTTTATACTTAATTTTTCTATCTACATGATATCTAATTAAATGTGCCCAATTAGTAGATTGAAGAAAAATTTTATTCCAAAATTTTTGAAATCTATTTTTTGGTCTATAATATATATGTTTATATTTAAATTTTTTTAGTTTGTTATGATTAAGACCAATAAATTTTAAAAATTTACCAAGTTTTATAGAAAAATTCACAGATTGTTTGCTAAAAGATTTATTACCGATGTGGTTTGAAAATTTGTTTTTTAACATTTCATTAAAATCTTTATCTAGATTAAAAATATTTTTACAAAAATTAAAATTTTTACAATCTTCATATTTAATTACATAAACTTTTTTAAAAAAAGATTTATAAAGTGATATTATTTTTTTATAGGAAAAAATTTGAGGACAATATTTATTTCTTAAAATTATATTTGATTGTTCGGTGAAAATCATTTTATCGTTTTCTTTTTTTCTTTTTAAATTTGAAAATTCATTGTCAGTGAGAAAGAAGACATTGGGATCTATTAAAAAAAATTCCATTACTTTTTCTATGTATATTGATGTGAATAGATCTTTGGGATTTCTCAAAAACAAAATTATACTATCGTTTTTATTGAAAATTTTTTTATTTATTTCAAATAAATCATTAAAAAAAAATGGCTTCATATCCCAGGTGCTTAAACCTTCCCAAGAGATGATTGAGTTTTTTATGTTGAATGTTTGAAGATCTTTAATTTCCTTTTCTTTTTTAATTACTGATTTAGTAATATTTAATAAATCTAAACTTTCATAATTAAAATATTTATAATTTTTATTTTTTGCTACTTCTGGCCAAATTAAATACTGCAAAGTAGTAGAAGATGTTTTATGTAGACCTATATGAATAAAATTTCCACTCATTACTTTTAAGTTTTGAATAATATTTTAGATAAAGAAAATTAAAAATGATGCTTAAATTATTTTATTTGTAATTTCAACTTTTTAAAACTAATTATTAAAATTATTTTAAACAAAATATTTGACGTATTTAATTATTTTGTATTAATCTTATTAAATATTTTGCATATGCGTTTTTTATTTTAGTAAAATTTTTTTTTAAAACACTTTTATTTATCCATTTATTGTTATAAGCAATTTCCTCTGGGCAACCTATCATTAGACCCTGTCTTTCTTGAATGGTTTTTACAAAATGTGAGGCTTCTATCAAGCTATTATAGGTTCCTGTATCAAACCAAGAATATCCTCTACCCAACTCAATAAGATTTATTTTTTTCTTTTTTAAATAAAAATTATTGATATCTGTAATTTCTAATTCTCCTCTAAATGAAGGTTTTACTTTTTTTGCAATATTAACTACGTCTTTATTAAAAAAATACAAACCAACTATTGCTTTATTACTTTTTGTAAATTTGGGTTTTTCAATTATTCTTAAAGGATTATTTCTTTTGTTTAGTTCAACAATTCCAAATCTACTAGGATCGTTAACATTATAAGAAAAAATTGAGGCAGAATTGGATCTATTTGCCTTAATAAGTTTTTTTTGAAAATCTTGGCCATAAAATAAATTATCACCTAATATTAAGGCAACTTTAGAGTTTCCTATAAATTCCTCTCCAATAATAAATGCTTCTGCTAATCCCCTAGGTGTATTTTGAATTTTATATTGTAAACTTAAACCTAAGTTTGATCCATCGCCTAATAATTCTCTGTAAGAATTTTCGCTACTTGATGTACAGATAATCAAAATATCTCTTATACCTGCAAGCATTAAAGTACTTAAAGAATAATATATCATTGGTTTATCATATATAGGAATTAAATGCTTACTTAAGCATTTTGTTATTGGATATAATCTTGTACCATAACCACCGGCTAATATAATTCCTTTTCTTTTCATAATTTTTTAATCTACATTTTATAATTTTTTCTTATCCATTTTTTATATTCTTTTTTTTCAGCAATTTTTAACCACTCTTTGTTATTTAAGTACCACTTAATTGTTTTTTCCAATCCACTCTTTAAATTTTCTTTAGGTTTCCAATTTAATTTTTTTTTTATTTTTTGTGAGTTTATTGCATATCTCAAGTCATGTCCTGGCCTATCTTTTACAAATGTAATAAGATTTTTATAGGAATTTTTATTTTTTCGTGGAATTAAATTGTCTAAAATTTCACAAATTTTATTTACTAATTGAATATTTTCTATTTGATTATTGCCACCCACATTGTAGGTTTCACCAATAACCCCTTTGTCTAGAATTTTTTTTAAGGCTTGACAATGATCATCTACAAATATCCAGTCTCTAATTTGCTTTCCATTTCCATAAATTGGTATTTTTTTTTCAGATAAAGCATTATTTATTACTAGCGGTATAAGTTTTTCTGGAAATTGGTAGGGCCCATAATTATTTGAGCAATTTGATATTATAGTTGGGATATTATAAGTTTTATTCCATGCTCTAATAAGATGATCGCTTGCTGCCTTAGATGCTGAATAGGGGCTATTAGGTTCATATTTTTTTTTTTCAGAAAATGGTTTCCCTTTTTTACTTAAAGATCCATATACTTCATCAGTAGAAACATGTAGAAATTTAAATAACAATTTTTTACTTAAATTTAATTGATCATAATACATTTTGACAGCGTTAAGCAAATTGAATGTTCCTAAAATGTTTGTATTAATAAATGTTTTAGGTCCATGAATTGAACGATCTACATGACTTTCAGCTGCAAAATTAATTACTGAGTAAATCTGATATTGTTTTAGTATCCTATAAATCAATTTAGAGTTAGAGATATCACTTTTTATAAAAGTATAATTTTTGTTGTTTGTAAATTTTTTTAAATTACTTGAATTGCTAGAATAAGTTAATTTGTCAACATTAACTAATTTTCTTTTTTTATGTTTTAAATAATTGTGAATAAAGTTAGATCCAATAAAACCTGATCCTCCAGTTACAAGTAATTTCATTCTGTCTAGTTTTTATTTCTTTGTATTAATAATTTGAATTAATTTTTTTGCATTTAAAGAATAACTTATCAAAAAATTACCACTATCTTATCATCTTCTATAAAAAGTGATTTTTTGTGAGGCCATCTAAATTTCATTAATTCTGGATATTTTTCTTTTATATATTTAATATCTTCTTTAAACTTAGGGTTGTAACCTCCTAATACTTTAACATTTGATCCTAAATACTTAAAGATTGCACCATTTGTCCAAATATCAAAAATATTTCCTCTGTCCATATGACCTTCTGCAGCCAAATCCCATTTTTTTGCACTTGGTTTTTTCAAAAGTTTTAATCTATAACCCCTTGAAAAGTCATTGATCATTACAAACCTATATTTTTTATCTAAATTAAGCTCTGGTAATTGTTCGATCCTGCTAATTACTCTATTCATAATAAATAAATCATGTTGTTGTCCAATGTAGAGAACTTTTTGTCTCAAAAGATTTGATTGTATAAATTTGAAAGATAAAAAGATTAAAATACAAATAATAATATATTTAAAATTTTCATATTTTTTTAAAAATTGAGCAAAAATTGATATAGATAGAAATGCAGAAAAACCATAAAAATAAGTTAGTCCAAGATTATATCTGTATTGATAATTAATATTTGTTGTACTTATGATACTTGTAAGCTTGGTTGATAATAATATGCCTAAAGAGAATAAAATAAATAAAACAAATAATCTCCATTTTTTTTCTATTAATAAAAAGATACCCCAACTAAAAAAACCCAGACAGGTCAAAATCAACAGTAAATTTTTTTCAATTCTTAATATATCTGGCTGTGAAATTAATAAGTGCCTCAAGCTTGCTAAAAATACACCGTATAAATCATTGAATATTAAAAGTACATTTTTTGTTTCAAGAGCATATGAAATTTGACTTTGTAAAGATAAGTAAAATTTAAAAATAAAAAATGATAAAACTAACGAAATAAAAAATAATAAAATTTTTTTAAAGTTAAATATTTTTTTGAATAAAATTTCAGATAAAATTAGTGAATTAATTATTACAATTATTTTAGTAAATAAAAGAGTATTTGTAAAACATAATGCAATTAGTAAAGCAAATAAAACAAAATTTGAAAAAAAATTTTTTTCTCTAAATAGATAAATTATAAAAATTATTAAAAAATTATATATCGCATGTAAACCTGTTGCATAACTATAATAATAAGTTACTAAATTCATAGGCAGTAAAGTAATTACCAAAGCAATCAGTGTTTTTTCTACAAAGCTTATTTTTGTATTTTCTGACCAACAATTAATTAAATAAACAGCTAAAATCGAAGATGTGAAGGAAAAGAACAGGGGTAAAATGAACGGTAAATTAGCATTATTATAAAAAATATTTCCAATTAATTTGCTTAAATATTCATATCTTGTGGAAGAACTTGAAAACCATAGTTTTGGTGCATGGTTATGCATTAAATAATGAACATGAAAATAAAAATAGGAAACTATATTTAATATAGTTACTAAAAATATTAAGTTTTTATTTTGCTTGGTAAAAAGATTTATATTCTGAGGTATATTAAAAATTGAATTTTTTAACATTGTCTATATTTATATAATATTGCATCATTAGTTTAAAAATGAAAAATTTAATACCTTTTAATAGACCTTTTATTACTAAAAATAAATCGATTAAATTAGATGGTTTAAATAATTTTGCCAATGATGGAAAATATACAAAATTATGTGAAAATTTTTTAAAAAAAAAATATAGTGCACCAGACATCATTTTAACTCATTCCTGTACAGGAGCACTTGAAGTTGCAGCACTTTGTTTAAATTTAAAAAAAAATGATGAAATTTTAATTCCTTCATACACTTTTGTGTCAACCGCAAATGCTTTTGCTCTGCGGGATGCAAAGATAAAATTTTTGGATGTTTCTTCCTCAACACTTAACATCACGTATGAGGAGATAAGAAAAAATATTACTAGTCAAACTAAAGCAATAGTTGTTGTGCATTACAATGGATATTCTGAGGATATTGATAAAATTAGTAATCTCGCTAAAAAAAAAAAAATCATACTAATCGAAGATTGTGCACATGCGATTTTTCATAAGTTCAAAAATAGATATCTTGGAACTTTCGGAGATTTCTCTACTTTTTCTTTTCATGAAACAAAAAACATTCATTGTGGTACTGGAGGGGCTCTAATAATTAATAATAAAAAGTATATCAATAATGCAAAAATAATATCAAATAAAGGAACAAACAGACATCAATTTGAAAAAGGGAAAGCCTCAAAATATAAATGGATGAACATCGGTTCATCATATAAGATAAATGAGTTGAGTTCTATTTTACTTTACAAAAACTTAAAAAATTTTGAATTTATAGAAAAAAAAAGAACTTTGGTTTGTAGTATTTACTTTAAAAATCTTCAAGAGCTTGCATTAAAAGGTTTGATAAAATTTCCATTATATAATCGTAAATCAAATTACAAGTCTTCACATATTTTCTTTTTTTTCGTTAAAAAATTTTTAAGAAATAAATTATTAAAATATTTAAATAAAAAAAAAAATTAATGCAACATTCCATTATCTACCTTTATGTGTATCTCCTTTTTTTAAAGAAAAAAATAAAAAAAAAAATTTAAATTCCATTAAAGCTGCAAATGAAATTATAAGGTTGCCAGTATATCCAAATTTAAAAAAAAAAGAACAAGCTTACATTATAAAAAAATTGAAAGAATTTTTTACAATTAATAAATAAATATTTACACAACTATGAAATTTAGCATAATAATTGTAACTTTAAATTCCGAAAAATATATTGAAAAAACATTAGAAAGTATTTTTTCACAAACATATTCAAATTATGAAGTTTTAATTATTGATGGAATGTCCACAGATAAAACTTTAAATATTATAGAAAGTTACAAAAATAAAATTACATTAATTATTTCTGAAAAAGATTTAGGGATTTATGATGCAATGAATAAAGGAATATCACTATCTAAAGGGAAATATATAAATTTTTTGAACACAGGCGATAAATACTTTAATGAGAATGTTTTAGAAAAAGTTTATAATTCAATAAAGACTAAGCCAAACCTAGTTTATGGAGACATTAATATTTTTAATAATAATAAGTATATTAAAGAACAAATATCTTTAGATTTTAATTTTCAAAATTTAATAAAAAAAGGCACCGGAGTATTGTGCCATCAATCAATGTTTGTTTTGAATGAGAACATTCCGCTTTATAATTTAAAATATAAGTATAAAGCTGAATTAAATTGGTATTTTGATTTACTGAAATTAAAAAATTTTACCTATCAAAAATTAAAATTTAAAATTGTTGATTATGACATGAGTGGATTTGGACAAATAAACTTTTTAAAAAATCGTATTGATTGGCTTAAGTTAATTGTTGATAGATTTGGGTATAAGACTTTATTCAAATCAAAACTTATTATATATTTATATTATAATTCGTTTTATAAATACCCTTTATTAAAACATTTACATTTAGTGTTTCAACTAATATATAATATCCTAACAAGTCCATTAATTTTATTTAGAAAACTAAAAAAAAAAATTCATGAAAAGTTGCCTTGAAAGATTGATAAATATGAAAAGGATTGGTTTTGATCCAAAAGTCGTAGTTGATGGAGGAGCATCGATTGGTCATTGGTCTTATGAAGTTAGAAAAATATTTACAAAAACCCAAATATTGGCGGTAGAGCCTAATGATTTAATAATCGAAAAAACTAGAGAATTTTTAAATAAATTAGAAAACCCATCTCCAATAATTGAGCATTCCGCATTAGGCTCAGAAAATAAAGTAGGATTCTTAAATATATGGGATAATCCTGAAACTAAAATGAGTGGATCATCAATAAGAGAACATGTTCAAGGTGATCCAAAAAAAAAATTAGAAATAAATGTTAGAAAATTAGATGATATATTAGATAGTCATAAAATAAGAGCAGATGTTATTAAATTAGATTTACAAGGATATGAGTTAGAAGCTCTTAAAGGAAGTGAAAATTCTCTAAAATATTGTGAACTTGCCATCATCGAATTTGGATGTCTTCAAGCTTATATAGATCGAACTACTCCTAAAGATTTATTAAACTTCATGTACGAAAGAGATTTTTTACTTTATGATATAGTTGACCTTATTTACCGTCCATATGACAATGCATTAACTGGTGGAGATTTCTTTTTTATTAAAAATTCAAGTAACTTAAAAAAATATAAAGGTTTTAGTTAGAAATTTTATAATATAAATTTCTAAAAATGGAGATATCTCACTATAATGTTATTTTTACAACTGATGATTGGCAGTGGCCCGCAATTACAGAAAAAAATGCTTTATCTAAAATTATAGAATTTTCAGATCTATTTGATGATGCTGTATATATTGGTTTTCCTTGGGCAACATTATTTGATTATTTAAAGCAAAATCAAATAAGCAAATCTGAAAAACTACTATCAGTTTATCAAAATTTAAAAAAAAGAATTAATAACAAAAAAAAAATTATAACAGTTTGCCAACATATACACCTTTTGAAATATATAAAATACTTAGAGGATATGAACATAACCGATGTTTATTGGTCTCACTGTACAAAAGAGATTTATGATAAGAATCTAAATATCAATTTTCATCCATTTCCTCTATTTCCAGTCAAATTTATAGAGAGTTTGAAAAATTTAGAAAACATAACTTTAGAAAAAAAATATTTAGCAAGTTTTCTTGGAGCTAAATCAAATGATCTTTATATGAAAAAAACAAGAAATATTCTTTTTGAGAAATTTAAAAATAATAAAAATTATTTAGTCAATTTAAATGAGGAATGGTTTTTTCAAAAAGATGTTTATGATCATCAGATATTTGAAAAAATACCAGAGAATGTAGTAAAAAAAAAAAATAACGAGCCAGATGATTATATAACAACTCTACAAAATTCATTGTTCAGCTTTTGTCCAAGTGGCACCGGTCCTAATTCTATAAGGTTGTGGGAAAGCATATGTTTTGGATCAATACCAATTATTTTATCTGATAATTTAAAACTACCCGGGAATACCAACCTTTGGGAAAATGCATGCATTTTTTGTAAAGAGGATGATAGAAATATAGACCTTTTAAATGATAGGCTAATTTCTATTTCAAACGATAAAGAAAAAATAAATTTTATGATAAATGAATGTCATAAACTATATCTACTTTATGGACCACAAATTTTTATTTCTGATATATTAATGTCTCTAGGAAAATAATGGATTTAAATCAGCTTTTTAAAATACTTAAAGATAGAGAAAAAAATTATATTCAAGAAGAGGAAAATATAAAGAAATTATATAAATATTTAATTCAAAACAAAAATACTAAATTTAGAATAAAAAAATTTTCAAAGGATAGTTTCTATTTTAAAATTAAAAATAAAATTAAAAATTTAGTTATATTTATCACTATCAATATTTCAGGTTTATTTGATAAAAAATGGTATTTAGAAGAATATCGAGATGTTAAAATTACTGGTTTAGATCCAATTATTCATTTTATAGTTGCTGGTGTTTATGAGGGCAAAAATCCAAATAAATTTTTTAATTGTTCTTTTTATTTGTTTAAAAATCCTAGTTGCCTTAAAAAAAATATAAATCCACTATTTCATTTCATTATAAATAATTTTTATAAAAAAAATTTAAGAAAAGAGCAAAATCAAATAGAGAATTTTACGCATCCTTATTTGCAGAATATAGAGGGAATTATTAAAGATATTTTGAAAAAAGAAAATTAGTTTATTTTTTTAATTTTTTTAAGGAAATTCTAAAAAGAATATATATCACAAATAATAAAGCATAAGCAAATAAGGAATATATATCTCCTAAAGATTTTGTAATTGAATAGCCGAAGAAAATAATTGAAATATTTAAAACAGATAAAATAAATAGTGTTTTTTTATGATCATTCTTAAATAGGAATAGCATTACATGATGGACATGATCTTTTCTTGGTAAAAAAATTGATACCTTATTGTAAAACCTGTTTAAATTTACAAATAAAAAGTCATATACCGGTAACCAAACAACCCAGATCAGGTAAGATGGATGAATTTTTTCATATTTGAATAGATAGATCATCAAAAAACTTATTAGAAAACCAAAAAACAAGCTTCCAGAGTTGCCTAAAAAAATTTTAAACTTAGACTT
>MDTE01069711.1_pt1 | contig 22955 bp, 23 predicted proteins | sample 811231 | NCBI WGS metagenome assembly MDTE01 (sample SAMN05326651, study PRJNA326480) | marine metagenome | isolation source: seawater | place: Indian Ocean: Red Sea | collected 2010 | reverse complement strand
GCACCGACCCGTCGCAAACCGAGAGCGTGCGCGTATCGGGTGCACGCTAGGCGGAAGACACCCGCTGATCTGGGTTCAAATCCCAGTGCCCCCACCAACGACTCTTGCGTACGCTGCGTACGCTGTATGAGGTGGGTTTGAAAGACCAAGTCTATGTGAGCACAATGATGCAACCCACGCCGATCAAGGCACTGCTATGTGTTATTATGCTTGTTTCATGCACTGGCAGCCTAGTCCTTCCAAACTACCGCCCCCTACATCGGGATGGAGCCCAGCTAATCGAAGATGGACAAACCGAAACTATTCCTATTCAGAATACTGTGACTTGGTTGGAGCAGCCCCCATGGTGGGACACGACTTCATTGGATTCCGATAGAAATGGCATTCACGACTCTCTGCAGTATGCCGAGGGGCCTGTCAATGTAGGAATTTCATACTCCAGAGAGGTGACTGACGAAGACAGATCGAGACTGGCCCTTGCAGGGTATGATATTCATGTAGAATTGCCAATAGTAGATGCGGTGCTGATTGGAGCAGTAAATGCCAGAGAAGTATTCAGCCTTGCACAACTCGATGGAGTGGTAATGGTAGAGAGATACGGTTCACTAGTATTCTACGGAGATGTCCAGACTCCTGCTGTTAAGGCTAAGAACTCGACGGAGTACTCGGTAGGAGCTTGGGACCTAGGAGTAAGCGGGTTTGGTGTCAACATCGCACTCACAGACACGGGTGTAGACAACGAGCACCCCGGACTTTCAGGAAAGTTCGTCGCAGGTTATGATGCGGTGTGCTATGTCCATACCGATCCTTTGTGTATTGCCGCTGGAGGACGCCAGGATGACGGCTCATTCGATCCCGATGATGGCAACCAACACGGCACAGCCTGCATGGGGATGGCTAGTGCCACTGGGATAGAGGCAGACGGCTCACAATCCGAGTTCTATGGATCAGCCCCTAACGCATCCCTAGTGGATGTGAGAATCGGGACAGATGTCGGCGCAGGACCATTCGAGAACTATCTATTGGAGCAGCAGTTCTACGAGTCTGCTATGAATGGACTACAGTGGATTATTGATCACAGAGATGATGCTTGGCCAGGTGTTAAAGAGGCCAATTATGGCATCGACATTATCTCTCTATCTTGGGGGATAACCAGTCACGAGAATGGAGGCTCAGATGGGACGGATATGCACAGTCGAATCCTCGACGAGGCCATGCTTGCCGGCGTCACGGTCTCTAACGCCGCAGGCAATGACGGACCGGACAATGATGGCCTATCGGGAATGAGCGCCTCGTCACTGTCAATAACCGTGGCTGCTACTGATGATCTCAATACTGTGGATAGGTCGGATGATACTATCGCCTCTTACTCCTCAAGAGGACCTAGGCGTGACAATGGAGATTCCAATCCACTCGATGAATTGGTGCCCGAGATTAGCGCACCGGGTACCAACATCATCCAAGCCGAGGGATGCGTCTCAAGTGGAGGATGCAACAACTTCCTCGGAGGAGATGCCTCCGACAACACCTACACAGGACGAGGTAGCGGCACCTCATATGCCACTCCCGCGGTAACAGGAGTAATTGCTCTAGTAATGGAAGCCAATGAGAACCTCACTCCTCTACAGATCAAGGAGGTCCTGAAGCAGACAGCCGAGAGAAGGGGCGAGCCGAGCGCACCTGAGTTGGACCCTTACTGGAACCGAGACTTCGGTTGGGGCATGGTAGACGCCCTCGCTGCGGTTGAACTGGCATTCCATCTGGGTGAGATGGGCAACGAGGCCTCTATTGACCCCTCCATTCAGAATCATATTCTGAATCTCATAGATTCCAATGGGACTATCAATGTCACAGGGCATTCGTGGGGCCAAATGGGCAGCATAGATCGAGTCGAATTCAGAATCGACGGCGGAGAATGGAGGGAGACCACTTACTCTGCCGAGATAGAGGAGATAGGGCCACTAACTCCATTTTCATGGCATGTCATTCTCGACCCGTCAAAGATTGGCCAAGGTCCACACCTGATTGAGGTCAGGGCAGTATCGGGCGATTCAGTTTCACTCCCAGTTATTGTCACAGTACACGGGACGGCTATTTCATCTTCAGATTTCTCAGTACCTCCTTTGGTTATCGCCCTCGTGGCACTAGTATTCTCCATTTGGATGGCATCTGTGGCCTTGGTCCGCCTATGGTCGGATGGCGAGATAGATGATATCATCTCACGCTTCAGAGGAGGTAAATCGGTGGATTTTATACCCGGAGGGGCAATAGATGCGGAACTTCTGGAAGAAGACGATCAGAAATAGCGAATTCAGCAGATTGATGGCGTTTTGTTCAAATCCTTGTGGACTCGTCCGCAGGTCATGGTGAGGTTCTCAGACAGAGCGAACAGCATCAGACCTACTGGTGTTAGGCGTATGTTCGATATGGCTGGAGACGACTCAATTCAGTTCGGCCTGGGCGAGCCTGATTTCCAACCACCTCCTGTCGCTATTGAAGCATTCACGAAGGCAATGAGTGAGGGCAAAAACAAGTACACAACTACTGCCGGCCTACCTTCGCTCAGGAGCAAGATAGCAGAAATGTGGCACCATCTCGACCCAAACTTGGATGATAGCAATGTATGCATCACGATGAGTGGTACAAACGGACTGCTCGACATCTTCCTCGCATTGGTTCAGCCCGGAGACAATGTGATGCTGCCCGAGCCTTACTTCCCACTCTATCCCCCTGATGTGGTTATCTGCGGAGGTGAGCCTAATCTCTATCCTTGTACATTCGAACATGGCTTCGTCCCGACCATTGAGGACCTAGAATCTAGAGTCGATGAGAACACCGTGGCTATACTGTATAACTTCCCTGGGAACCCCACTGGAGGCAATGTCACTGAGGCTGAGAGAGACGAACTCGTAAAGTTCGCAATGAGGCATGACCTGTGGTTGATTACAGACGAAGTATACGACAGAATCGTGTACGACGGCCCACACATATCATTCCTCGGGGCCGGTTATGACAAGGTCATCATGGTACAATCCTTCTCCAAGACCTTTGCAATGACAGGGTGGAGAATAGGCTACCTCCTCTCTCCCGACGAGGAGGCTATGGCTCAGCTGACTAAGATGCAGTACTATGTCACAGCCTGCAGTAATGATGCGATGCAGCATGCTGTACTCGAGGCCTTGGAGAGTGCACAAAACTATCCTGAAGAGATGTGCGAGGAGTTCAAGGCTAGGAGAGACCTGATTTGCCGCCGTCTCAATGCTATTCCGGGAGTATCATGCCATGTCCCCACTGGGGCATTCTATGTCTTCCCCAAGGTCGAGGTTGAGGGAATGAACAGCGAGGAGATCGCTATCGCCCTGCTCGAAGGAGGAGTTCTGTGCTCTCCTGGAACGGCATTCGGAGAGATGGGAGAGGGCCACCTCAGATTCGCGTATACAATCGGCAGGGAAGACATCGACAGAGGCATGGATAGGGTAGAGTCAGTCCTTAGGGATCTGAGAGGCGATTAGCCGGTGTCTCCAATCCTGTCGCTTGTAACATTTGTTCTGTCAATGGCAGTTTCTATCGAGGTCTCAAAGAAGAAGCCAAGCAGAATAGCAGGCGCAATACTTCTGGTATCGCTGGTGTATCTGAACCTCTACGGTCCATCGCCACTGGGGTTCGGCTTGTGCATAGGCTCGGGTTGGACTCTACTCAACCTAGCAGCTTTCCGAATGTTCCCTCAATAGTCAATCGTCGAACAGATAAGGAAGATCAATCATCCTACTCCCTTCCTCTGAATCCTCGCCTTGGCCCTCACCACCTATTGCCTCTTCATCGCGAATGTCTTCTTCGACATAGTCCTCGGGAGCTTCAATCAAATCCATCTGAAGGTTCTCAAGAGAACTATCATTTCCTTTCATCCACATTGGCATATCATTTGAACCTCCCAATACCGATAGAGTGGTGAATGTAGCCATGGGAAGGACTGAGATAGCCACTAGGAAGTCAATCACAGCTGTATCGGGCACAGCCGCATTAGGGAATATCACATTGAGTACTATGGCCTCCAACTGAACCTCATTCCACTGCTTGATATCGACATCAAGCCAGTTTAGCGAGGCAGCAAGGAAGGTCCGAGCAATGAACCAGAACAACAGTATCGGAAGAACCCACGAAAAGCGAGAAATCTTCCAAAGCACGCTCCTGAACATAGCCGCATATCCAACGAACCATGTCGAAATGGTAGGCTGAATCCGAACCGCCATCCAAAGAGCAATCATGTATCCTGCCATTCCTAGTTCAAACGATCTATCCGATCTGACCACATAATCCGGAATACCTTCCATAATCAAGAGAGGAGTGGCAATCAGAATCGCCTGCATCGGCACAGCGAGCAATTGAAGCCCGCCGTGGACTGAAATTAGATCGAAACCATCGTTACCAATCTTCCTGTTCACCAGCCCTACCATCTTGCCGTAAGGGCTCCCCTGTAGGGCCATTCTGGCCCTATCAATGAGTTCCGGGTCACTTTTTCTGCTACTAAGTCCGAGAACTGGCAACCACCCGCCGCGATTCACTACTCGTAGAGGTCTGAAACCTCCAAAGAACATGGCTAGAACAAGTGAGATTAGACCATAGATTAGGCCAGCGACCAATATCCAGTAGACTAACTCCGTCCTCACTGTAACGGTGAAATTCTCCCGATCAACATCGAGCAAGTAGGTGAGCGAAAATCCTACTATTGGCACCAGCGTAACCTGCAGGACTACCACTATGTACAGCACCACTTTATGGTACATCTCTGCCGCCTTCACGAACCAACGCAACTAATTCTCAGCATAAGCCCTTCATCAGTCAAGCAGCCTGCAAGACCGATTAGGATTCCTACCGCGCTTCACCGAATTCGCCCTACGGGCGGCGAACGCACTTAGAGAACCTTCATACACGGTTCAAGGGACGAAGAGTATAGCATGCGCAGTCTCCAACCCTTGCTTCTAGTCTCACTAATGCTGGCTATGATAGTCGCCCCTATGGCAACCGATTCGCTCAATGCCAATAATGCGGATAGTCGTGCTGCCACCCCTAAGGCACTAATTGACTTCGAGGTAACCTCAATCGAGGTAGGCGACAGCCTTACTCAAGCTCAGTCATGGGAACAGCCTGATTTGACGAACATGGAGTATGTCCTCCGTGGTGAATCTATTGCAGTCACAATGATGTTCACTCAGGCTGGCACATCCAGCCAACCTGCTTATGCGGAGGGGTGGATGCAGGTCTGGCATCCAATTGGCTTCCTAGTAGAGGAGCATTATGTCAACATGACATTGTCAGGCCAGCAATCGACGGTCGAGACCTTCTATTGGACTCCTAGCTCCGCGCATAGCGCCATCGACGACTTCGGCTATCTATATGGGGGCATGATTCTCAAGGGAAAAATCGATGGAGGATTGGCTGACGACAATGAGGTCAACAACGAACTCGACAGGCATGTTCCCGTAGCTGCTTGGAGTGATGCGATGGAGAATGGCTTCTGCGGTGATGTTGATGGAGACAATGTAATCGACTGCACAAATACCCTAAGCGCAAATGAGCCGACATGGGTCGGAGCAGGTTACGATGCCACCAACTCCTTGTCATCAGACCCTGACAATTATGGACACTGGAGGATGGACAACGATTCAAGCAGCGTTGGAGAATTTCATTGGAGAGTTTCTAGGCCAGGTTCGGACTACGCCAGTAACAGACACGACCGACTGTGGTGGGGTTGGTTCACTCCTTTCGACAACTGCGACGACCCTGGTCACGGCCTGAAGTACGGAACCCTAGACTCCTCAGTCTCTGGCATGTATGGTAACAACTTCTGCAAGATTCGAATCAGATCTTTCGACTTCATCTCGATGCATCTAGTGACTCACGCATGGGGAGAGATGGCACCAGGTGATCAGATGAGGATAGAGACAGATTCAGGTGGCTCGATGGCCTACTTCGACTACTCGGCCCACAACATCTCAAAGAACCCGGGAGATTGGACCCAGCTTGTCTGGAACATGACCGAAATCCATCCTAATGCTGACTACTCCCTGTCGTTCAAGTTCGACTCTAACAGCTCGATTGCCAACCAAGGCATCCATCTTGACAACTTCCTGCTGTTTGGATTTGAGAAGGTCCCAGAGTACACCCTTGATGTGGATTGCAATGACCCACTTCCCAACGCCTATCTCACGGTACCTGACGACCCATTCCCTCCCTCGCTGCATTGCAAGGTCAAGAACAACGGATATGTCGACATCACCCTCCGCTTGTACACCGAGGTCGACAATAGGACTTGGATGAATGGCTACCCCTTGAGGATTGATTCGAACAACATGTTCGATCACGACAACTACGTGGTCACAGAGGTGATTGGAGCTCTAGAGACAATGGACACTTGGTTCAACCTGAGTATACCGGAGGGAGCCAGCGTACAGGAACTCGATTGGTTTGTATGGATTAACGACGGCACTACAAATCTATCGAAGGTTTACATCGAGTTACCAGTATCCGTAATCGCTGCCTATTCTGCGACTCTAGACCAGAATGTCCTAGCTAATCCTGCAGCCACTCTGTATCCCGGAACATCTGGGGATGTGGCTATGACACTGAAGAATACTGGGAATCAGATTGCTACATGGAACCTCGGTGGGACATTTGGAGACAACAGATGGAGCGCCGAGAACCTGCAGTGGTTGGATGCTAATGGGGAGGTCACCACTAGTCTGGCGATGAATATCACAGACGAGTTCCAGTTAACCGCACGTATCACTGTCCCAGATGAGATGCCGCCTGGCACCTACCCAATCACGTTACTAGCCAGTGGACGAGCCCCTGCCAACTTCGTAGCAGACTGGACCATCTACATTGAGGTACCAGTACTGCACGACCTGATTCTTGAGCCTGAGGTCAGCGCCATTATGGCACCAGCCGATGGACTCCTTAGGCTGATTGAAATCAGACTGGTGAACAACGGAAACTCCGAAGAGGCATTCGATCTTTCGGTTCTATCTGATTGGAAGTTAGGGGTTTCTCTCAATGCAGAACAGACTCTCGGTATCGATCCGTTCGGGGGCGATTCGACTGTCATGCTACTATTCCCCATGCCTTACGGCATAGCGAACGAGACATACGAGATTTTCGTGATTGCATCTAGCCAAGACGATCCAGAAACAGAGATTGACGAATCAGACGGGTATCAGACCAGCGTCAGAATCCTTCTCACAGTCCCGGTCACTAACATAGTAGATGTCGAGAATCTTGACTTGACCGAGGAAGTGTTCCGAGGAGGAGAAGATGCTCGAACAGTAAACTGGGAGATTTGGAACAACGGTAACATCAACGATGCATTCTACATCAGTTTTGAAACAAGCCATCCAGATGTGTTCGTCCAAGCTACAGGACTGACTGAGGGTAGAACTATCTATGTCGCCCCAGGGTCTTCAGTTAATCTGACCATTAGATACTCGTTCGACTACTCAGCCAACGGTGAACGAGAAATCACCCTGATTGCCACTAGTGTGGAGGCAGATAAGTTAGGAAATATTGCCAGTGGAAGCGGAATAGCTGAGTTCCAAGTCGGAGCCCAAGGCTTCTTCCAGATTCTACCTCCTGCTGAACTGGTAATTACTGAGGGAGGTGATGACTATGCTCTCCTGTTCACAGTGGTCAATCTATTCCCCGAGGATCAATTGCTCAGTGCGGATGTAAATCGTAATTCTGAGTTGTTCTTCAACATCATCGACGCGAGAGTAGATGCCGGCGACAGGGACTTCGTACTACTTGCAAACCAGTCAAGAGTCATCACTGTACTACTGGAGGTTTCAGACGCTAATCTAGACAACTTGATGGAGAATCAAATGTCCTTCGATTTGGTTTTGGAAGTAGATGGAGACAGGGACAAGGTTTCGATGGCTGGAACTGTCTCTCTGGTCAAGCCGGTCCCTGAAGAAACCGGGCCAGACGTGGAGGAGACGGCTTGGTGGGCTGGCAACATCATCTTCCTATTGATTGGATTAGCAGTCGTTGGAGCAGTGCTTCTCGCATCAGCACGTATCTTCGCCAGCGCATCGGCCCCGATGGAAGAGGTCTCATCTCTAGCCGATTACGAGATGACTGTGGATGGTAGTGGGTGGGATGATTCATCTGGGATACCAGAAGCCCCATCTCTACCTTCTGATGACGAGGTTGCTAATTCCATGTATGGTGGGACTAAGGAGATCTTCGAGCAACCACCCGAAATGCCCCCTCCTCCAATGCCCGAGCCAGAGCCCGAGCCAGAGCCCGAGCCAGAGCCCGAGCCAGAGCCCGAGGAGCCTCTTGCGCCCGAACTACCGCCTGGAGTGCCGCCTATTCCAGACAAGGGTCTACCCGAGGGCTGGTCTGTTGAGCAGTGGATACACTATGGCCAGCGTTGGCTCGACCAACAGAACCGAGATTGACACCCGAAGTCCCTAGCATATCATGTGCGAGGCCTTATGACCCCCCTTTGAGTCGCCGGATTACGGAGCGTGATTTCCTGTGTACAGCGGTCAACAGCCAATATTCATCCTGAAGGAAGGTACTGAGAGAACTAGTGGAAAGTCGGCTCAGAGCAACAATATCGCTGCAGCTAAGGCTGTGGCCGACTCTGTGCGATCGACATTGGGGCCCAAGGGAATGGACAAGATGCTGGTCGATGGAATGGGGGATGTCGTCATCACCAATGATGGCGCTACCATACTCAAGGAGATGGATATCGAACACCCAGCAGCCAAGATGATTATCGAGATTGCCAAGACCCAAGAACAGCATTGCTTCGACGGCACAACCAGCGCTGTTGTTATTGCCGGAGAACTCCTCAAGCGCAGCGAGGATCTAGTTGAGCAGAACGTTCACCCCACCGTTATTTGCGAGGGCTTCAGACTCGCCTCCGATAAGGCCTCGGAACTAATCGACACTCATTCTGTCGAGGTCGACAAGGAGATGCTGGAAGAGGTGGCAAAGACTGCCCTCACTGGAAAGAGCGCAGGAGCAGTCAAAGAGTTCCTAGCCGACATCTCAGTTCGTGCAGTTCTGGCTGTCGCCCAAGATGTCGATGGAGAAAAAGTAGTGGATCTCGACGACATCAAGGTGCAGAAGAAGCAAGGTGGTTCAATCAAGGACAGCACCCTAGTAGACGGCATTATCCTAGACAAAGAAAGAGTCCACAGCGGCATGCCACGCAGCGTCACGGATGCTAAAGTGGCCCTGATTAACTCGGCAATCGAGGTCAAAAAGACTGAAGTCGATGCCAAGATTCAGATTACCGATCCCAACATGCTGTCGCAGTTCCTCGACGAGGAGGAGCAGTATCTGAAGTCCCTAGTTTACAAGATACAGTCAGCGGGAGCTGATGTCGTTATCTGCCAGAAGGGAATAGACGACATGGCACAGCATTACATGGCCAAGGCCGGATTGTTCGCGATTCGCAGAGCCAAGAAGAGTGACATGGAGGCCTTATCGAAGGCTACTGGAGGGCGCATCGTAACTAACATAGATGACCTATCTTCGGAAGACCTAGGCAATGCGTCCAAGGTCGAGGAGAGGAAGATTGGCGAGTCCGACATGGTCTTTGTAACCGGTTGTCCGGATGCTAAGAGCGTCTCAGTCCTGCTACGAGGAGGAACCGAGCATGTAGTCGACGAGATTCGACGCGCCTTTGACGACTCTGTTGGGGTAGTCGCAGTGGCTCATGAGGACGGTGAGGTGCTTACAGGAGGCGGATCTGTTCTGGCTGCTATCAGTAGAGATTTACGCTCATACGCTGAAGGAATTGGAGGCCGTGAACAGATGGCCATCGAGGCTTTTTCGGGAGCCCTTGAGGTAATTCCTAGAACTCTAGCAGAGAACGCCGGACTAGACCCTGTCAACACCATCATCGATTTGAGGAAGGCACACTCCGAAGGCAACTCTCACTTCGGAGTCAATGTGTATGAAGGAGGAGTCGTCGACATGAGTGAGAGCAGAGTGTTTGAGCCCAGCCGAGTGGTCGAGCAAGCGATTCAAAGCGCATCTGAAACGGCTACAATGATCCTGAGGATTGATGATGTAATCTCCAGCCGCGCCAGCCCGGCCATGCCTGAGGGTGGCGAATTCGACGGCATGGGGATGTAAACTCGATACGGCCTACGGCCGTAGTCCCACTTACACTAGATTCAATAATCGTGTCTGAGTGCCCTACATGCCGATAGGCTAGAGGAATCGGATGTCCATCTTCAGTGTCTACATAGACGAGGGCTGCATCACTTGTGATGCCTGCGAGGAAGCAGCTCCAGACGTTTTCGAAGTGACCGATGATACCTGCTTCATCAAACCCGATGCGAGGCTGGATGGAGGATACGACAGGAACATCGAGAAATCTGGCCTCAAGCCGGATGTAATCAACACTCTAGCAGACGACATCATGGATGCTGCCGATGCCTGCCCTGTCGATGTCATCATCCTCGTTGAGGAAGCCGGAGGAGATGACACTCCTGAGCTAGAAACAATAGAGACGGTCGAGCCTGAGGTCGAGACCACTGTTGAGGAAACTGCCGAAACAGTAGAGGGACTGGAAGGGCTACTCTCAGTGGGAGACAGGTCTCTGAGCATCTTATTCGGCTCTCAATCAGGAAATTCCGAGGAGCTGGCAGCCAAGTTCGCCAAGAGAGCATCGGATTACGGCCTTGAAGCTACTGTAAACGATATGGATGGATTCGACTTGTCTTCCATGTCCAGCATTAAGAGATTACTAATCATCTGCTCGACTTGGGGAGAAGGAGATATGCCAGACAATGCCGAGGAACTTTGGCTGGAGGCAAACTCCGACTCCGCCCCGAATCTTGATGGTACTTTCTTCTCAGTCCTCGCTCTAGGCGATACCAGTTACGAGTTCTTCTGTGAGTCAGGCAAAGATTGGGATCAGAGATTGGAGCAGTTAGGGGCGAATAGACTGGTAGAGAGGGTTGACTGTGATGTAGACTACGATGCCATGGCCGAGATTTGGGCTCTAGATGCTCTGGCGGCTATGGCGGCAGTCGATGGCAATGGGACATTCCTTGAAGATCAAGTTGAGGCAATCAAGGACTATGTTGGAGGGACAGCAGTTGTTGCATCCGGAGAAGATGGCTTCACTGTACCTAGCTTTGAGGCAGAGGCAGTGCAAGTTGAGATCTCCATTTTTCGCTATGACCCACAGAGAGCGACAACCGGCAGAGACACTTGGGTTTGCGCTCTGCCAGGAAGCCTGTCTGTTATGGAGGCACTTAGAGCGCTCAAAGACACCCATGACGGGAGCTTGACATTTAGGGACGGTTCAGATGACGACCCAACCACTGCAATATCCGTCAATGGCAGATTGATACTGCCCGGCTGCGTCAGTATCGATTCGGCCGCATCAGTCAGAGAAGATTACCTGCAATTGCGAATAGAACCTCTTCCAGCTTTCGATGTAATTCGTGACCTAGTTGTAGACCTATGGCCTCTAGAGAGGTCAAGAGAATCATCCGAGCCATGGATGATTGCTGCTACTAGAGAAGGCGCAAACACATCTCAGGGAGTATTTGGCACCATGGATTCGTCTGTAGCTGATTACCTACACTCAATTACTGACTTCTGCAGCGCACCTCTATTGCACTCTTCTTCCGATGCCACACCTCACTCTGACGACTATATGGGCCCCGCAGTTTTGGCTAGAACGTGGGCTAGGATGAATGACCCTCGTTCCTCCTCTAGAAGCATCTCAGGCCTGCAGGAAATAATGGATTCACCAAGTGGAATCAAGGCCGAGACCGACTTCGCATCAATCAGGAGACAGGACTCCTCATCGAGAATCATCTCCGACGCATTGCTTGATGCTCGCACTGCAACTTTGGGCAGGAATGCCTTCAATGGACGCCATGGCAAGCATGTCTGGTGGTACAGTTGGTCAGTCAAGAGCAGCGGAATGGTCAATGATACAGTACTCTACAGACAGGTACTGGGTCCACTTGGTTTGTTGGGCAATCTATTCTCTGGAGTCACCGCTAGAATGGTCCTTGGATTCACTAGGACTGGCGGCAATATGTTCAACGGAATGCTTGGGATGGTAGCTCCTCCTGCAGGCATCGGTAAGATGCCAAAACAATTCAACTCCTCAGTAGACAACCACCACGAAGTGGTTGCGATATTCAATGAAGTGGATGGTAGATTCTGATGCCTCTGAAATACGCTTACCATCCCGGAAATGTTGCCCACAGCAGTGCTACTGAAGTAGCTCAGACTATGGAGCCAGCAGCGAAGTCACTAGGAATAGAATTGATTCCTCTGCAGGGAGCAACTAGTTGTGGTGCAGGAATTATCAGGCAGGCCAGCAGAAGGCTGCAATTGACACTTAATGCGCGTACGTTCTCTATGGCAGAAGAAATGGGATTGGACATCATCACCCCTTGCGCAGCCACCGCAGGAAACCTGCATGAGGATCTCCACACTCTCAAGTCGAATCCTAACCTGTTAGGTGAGATTAATGATGTCCTTGAGAGGACCTGCGGGCGCCGATTCAATGGAGGTACCAATGTCCACCATCTTCTCCATGTAATCGTGGACGAGATTGGCCTAGACAAACTAGAGTCGGTTGTCCTGAATCCGTTCGACCTAGATGCTGCAGGTTTCTACGGCCCCAACATCCAGCAAGAGGGCGCGTGTGGGAACGACGACATTCATGATCCTACTTACCTAGAACAGGTCATCAATGTGATTGGAGGCAATTCAATCCATTGGGAATCCCGTACTCAGAGTGTTGGCGTGCCGGGATTGTTCTCAGAAGAGCCGACTGTACTGCGTCAGGCCGCAGAAGTCCTGTCTGAGGCCAAGCATGAGGGAGCGGACATAATCGTCAGCGCCTGCAACCTTTCTCACACAATACTGGATGTCTATCAAGGAAAGGCATCCCAAGCAACCGGACTCTCTACCAATATCCCAGTCATCCACATGACAGAGATGCTGGCCTTCGCTATGGGCCACCACACTGACAGGCTTGCACAACTTCGAACTAGAGTTGCAGTCATAGGCGACTGATTAGTCGTCAACGAATTGCTCAAGCCCCGTCTGACCAGACGCCCTGAATGTTCCTGGGGGAAGACTGTTTGAGCCCAAATCCTCGATTTTGGCATCATCCGCCTCCACAATCTCAACTCTATGAATATCACGTTGAGAGGTGACGAAGTCGATCGCAGATGTGCTGCCCTCATCTGACTTGACTTCGAACTTAGAGAGGTTTGAGAGATTAGCCACCGCTCCGCGGGCTATCTCCCTCCTGACTCGGTGAACCGCTCGTCGCATATACTCCTCTCTTCTCTCTGCAGCCGCCCAAGCCCCCTCGTCTCTAGTCTCCTCGGCAATCAGGACGACTACCTCACCCTCGCGATGCCTACCAGTCCTTCCTCTACGCTGTATTGTTCTTATTTCGCTTGGTACAGGTTCGTAGAAGATAACCAAGTCAGCACTTGGAATATCCAAACCCTCTTCTCCGACCGAAGTCGCAACTAGAACATTAGCAAAACCGTCTCTGAATTCATCCAACCTCTCTACTTGCTGCTTGGGAGTTAGCCCCCGACTGCCATCACGACTCGACTGACCAATGAATCTCACAGGTCGAGCCCCCTCTAGATCAGACAGGGCCATGTCAAGAGCGGAAACAGTATCTCTGAATGTGGCGAAGACGATGACTCTTGATTCAGGGTCACGTCGTAGACGCTCCATAACCAGCCTGCGAACAGCACCGACTTTGCTGTGCACCTCACTCATCTCCTCAAGGCTGTTCATGAGCCCAGAGATTCTAGGGTCTCTCAGAAACGCTCGAGTGGATTTGTTTGTCGAGCGACCCCCCGAAGACAATCTAAGTAGAAACTCCCTTGAAGCCGCGCATCCCTGACTGAGAAGGTGGTTTATTAGATGGTGCAGCCGCATAGCTGTGGCAATCTGAGACACCGATTGGTAAGCGTTTGACTCACCCCTAGAGATTGCCGTCTGAGCTCTATCCATAGCATTGGACAGTCCAGTATGGCTGATTACTCCGGGCATCACATACCTTCCTAATCGCCTCTGTCTATCCACTATGCCTTTCTGCCATAGAATCAGAGGCTCGGCTAACTCTCTGATTTCACCAGGTACAGCCACTCTAATTTCTTGTAATTCCAAACCTGAAAGATGCTTCGCGAGCATAGGCTCATCCGAGGGCCTGAGATGGATTCTCTCGATTCCCAAACTGATGCAGACTTCTCTGACAAGATCCTTCCTCGAGCCCGGGCTTGCTGTGGTTGCGAACACCAGCGGATTCGACGACTGCGAATGGTACATCTCTCCCACTTGCGCCATGGCATGCTCACCAGTGGCATGGTGAGCCTCGTCGACCACTAGAAGAGAACAATCCGACAGGTCGAGAACATCTTTCAAGACATCATTTCGAACCACTTGAGGTGTGGCAACAATTACTCTCGAAGACCCCCATAGTTCAGGCCTCTTAGCGACTGGATTTTGGCCAGTAATTGAAATGGGCTCAACACCCTCCAAGGCCGTAGCTAGGCCGCGCAGATGCTGCTCTACAAGAGCCACAGTTGGAGCAACGAAGAGGACCCAACCGGATGTACTTTCGAGACGCTCGGCAATAACCATCCAAGCCACTACGGTCTTTCCAGCAGCAGTTGGAAGGACCAACATGGCCGATCCGGTCAGAGCTTCGTCCACAGCCTCTAGTTGGTATGCTCTAGCCCCAATAATGCCCGGTGAGAGCATGGGATGACATATCCTAGGCTGCATGGAGAAGGAACTTTGAGGTCAGGGTTCAAAATCGTTGCACTTGCTAAACATCACTCTAACACCCCGTAGGGGTGATAGCATACCGGCCCCGATTCGTTGATATAGGGTATGTTTGTCGCAAGGCCGCTCACTACGTGAGGTACCAGACACCATAAGGCTCTGCAAAAGCACCCTATGAGCCCCTGCCGCACTCGCGGCAAGGGTCCGGTGTCACGGTGTCTCCTTAGCGCGGTGGGCCCGCCGAAAGGCCCTCGTGGCCCTACGACGGAAGAACTGGAGGTACAAACATGGCCGACCGAAGCAAGCCCCGCCGTGGTAGCATGGGCTATAGCCCTAGAAAGAGGGCTATCCGTCAGTACGGCAGAATTGGCGCTTGGCCAGAATCCGATGCGTCCGAGATTCGCGTTCAGGGGTTCGCTGGATGGAAGGCGGGAATGACACATGTCTTAATCCGAGATAATAATCAAAACTCTCCTTCTGCAATGCAGGAAGTGAGGAAAGCAGTGACTGTAATCGAGGCTCCTCCGATGTCCGTCTTAGCTGTTCGAGGCTATTCCATGACTCCCTACGGGATGCAAACTGCGGGAGAGGCGTGGGCAGACTCCGAGTCAGACCCAGATGGATTAACTCCTCGTCTAGCCAACCAGACACGCGGCGAGCGTGACATGGAAGAAGGCCGCAAGCCAGCTAAGCGTGGTGGACGCATTCCCAAGCGCGGAAACTCCGGCGAAGAGGCAATGGAAACTCTAAGAAACTTCGATCTCTGTGAGGTCCGTCTAATCGTCTGTACTCAGCCAGCTCTGGTCAAGAGCGTCACCAGCAAGACTCCTGAGATAATGGAGGTCGCTCTAGTGGGTGGCGATAACGCAGCAAAACTCCACTGGGCCGAGGAAAGACTCGGCGGAACCATCTCTCTAGAGGACGTCTACGAGGCCGGCCATGAGGTCGATGTCGTCGGCGTCACCAAGGGCAAGGGCTGGCAAGGCTCTATCAAGCGATGGGGAATCAAGCTGCTTTCTCACAAGAACAGCAAGCGCAGGAGACAGGGAGGAAATATGGGTGACTTCGGAACTAGGTATGTCCGCAAGACCATCCGCCAAGCTGGCCAAGTGGGCTATCACCAGAGGACCGAACTCAACAAGAAAATCCTGAGAGTCTCTCAACCTGAGGACTCCGAGATAACTCCCGCAGGCGGGTTCCTGAACTACGGAGATGTATCCAATCCATACATGCTGATTCAAGGAAGCCTTCCAGGGCCTTCCAAGAGGATGCTGAGGTTCCGCGATGCAATTAGGCCAAGATCGTCCAAGAGTGATGTGGAAATTACCTATGTCAGCACATCGAGCAAGCAGGGAGCGTGATTAAATGAAGGCGAAGATGTACAATTTGATCAATCATGTCGAGCAGGATGAGCTCGATGCAGGCCTCCTTGCCGAGCACTACAATGTAGAGGCCAGTGACGGCAAGGGAATGTCTCTACCAGCATCCTTCTCCTCAGAAGTCCGCGAGGATATCATTCGCTCAGCGGTTCTAGCTTCACGCGCCAATCGCAGGCAGCCCTATGGCCACCGTGAGCACGACGGCAAGCGTGCCCCTCAGCCGGGAATGAAGCACTCAGTCGAGTGGTGGGGCAAGGGACGAGGAGTATCGAGAATCATGCGTAAGACCGGACAGAGAACTGGCGCCCAGAACCCCCACACCCGCGGAGGCAGGAGAGCCCATGGGCCACTGGTGGACAAAGACTGGTCACAGAAACTCAATTCTAAGCAGCGCCGTGCTGCTCGCAACTCAGCCATAGCAGCTACCGCGGACCGTGATATGGTCGCAGCCCGTGGACATCGCTTCGATGACTCAACCCGCTTCCCGATTGTCATCGATGACTATGTCGAGTCTAGAGACGGTTCGGACGAAAGATACGACATTGAGGCCCTGCCTCTTCAGTACTCCACTCGTAAATTCGTTGCTATGATGGAGGGCCTGGGCCTTGGGGCTGATCTCGATAGGGCCAAGAGCGGCAGAGGCATCAGAGCTGGCAAGGGCAAGATGAGAGGTCGCAGATATCGCACCCCGAAGAGTATCCTGCTAGTAGTGGCTTCGAAGGAAGGTCTGCATAAGGCTGCAGCAAATGTCCCGGGCGTCGATGTAGTCGCCTCCAAGGACCTGTGTGCAGAGGATCTTGCACCAGGTGGAGATGCTGGACGTCTTACAGTCTGGACCAAGCAGGCCATAGGGGCACTGGAGTGATTTTGATGGTTGATCCGTATGACATAATCATCATGCCTTGGATAACCGAGAAGACTCTTGAGGCTAGGCGTGTTGCTGACGAGGACAGCGGCTACCGTGAGAACAACAACAGGATCGAGTTCATAGTCCGCAAGGATGCTACAAAGTCTGAGATTAGGGATGCTGTCGAACAGATGTTCGATGTCAAGGTAGCCAAGGTGAACACTAGATTCACCATAACCGGCAAGCACGCCAGCGTGCGACTAGCCGAGGGATATGACGCTGAGGAGGCCGCTCTCAAGTTGGGAGCGTTCTGAGGAGGTAGATGACATGGGTAAGCGCACACGTTCACAACGCAGGGGTTCGAGTCCAAAGAACAAGGTCTCTAGCCACCGCTTCCCTGCTTCCAACAGGATTCCTCGTGTAAACGACAAGATAGGCGAGGTCGTCGAGTTGGTACACAGCCCGGCACACACAGCTCCTTTAGCCAAGATCAAGTTTGACGATGGCACTATCTGTCATATCGCTGCTCCCGAAGGAATTTCAGTGGGACAGAACCTTTCATTTGGAGACAATGTCACTCTGCGTCCCGGAAACGTCACCATGCTCTCACAGATTCCTGAAGGAACTCCAATCTCTAACATCGAGGCAAGACCTGGCGATGGAGGCAAGTTCGCTCGCTCTGGAGGTAACTCAGCTGTTCTTGAGGCCCAAATTGAAGACAGGGTTCGCGTCAGACTCCCCAGCGGTCGCGTCAAGGACCTACCAGCAGAATGCAGGGCCACTATCGGCGTCCTATCTGGTCACGGCCGAACTGAGAAACCCCTCATGAAGGCCGGTGCAGCACACTACCGCGCTAAGGCACGAGGAAAACTGTACCCGACAGTGAGTGGCGTCGCGATGAACCCAGTCGACCACCCCCACGGCGGAGGCAATCACCAGGCCGTCCACGGGCCGAACTCAGTAAGTAGAAACGCTCCACCGGGAAAGAAGGTTGGAAACATCGCTCCGCGCCGAACCGGACGTGGCAGAGTGAGAGAGCAGGAGAGCACATAGAATGGCCCGAAAGAGATCCAAGAAGGTATTCCGCTCACCTAAGCTGGCACGACGTCAGGCTCGTAAGCGACGCTCAAGAATCAGCGAGCGTAGGAAGAAGGAATTCCTTTGGAAGGGCTACACATTGGACCAGTTGAAGGAACTCCCTCTATACCCATGGGGTAATAGTTTGGATCTTGGTGACGGCGAATACAATCCGGACACGGATTGCGTTGCCAACTTAATGCCATCACGAGCAAGGAGATCTCTCTCCCGAGGACTTAGCCCGGAAAGCAAGAAGTTCCTAGAAAAAGTCCGATCAAATGACAACGGCAAGGTCGTCAATACCCACTGTCGTGGCATGTATATCCTGCCCGAGATGATAGGAACTACAGTTGGAATCCACAATGGCAAGGATTTCGTCAATGTTGAGATAGCACCCGAGATGATTGGCCACGCACTGGGCGAGTTCGCCCATACGCGCAAGTCAGTCACACACACTGGTCCTGGTGTGGGTGCTACTCGTTCGTCACAGCACGTGGCGCTTAAGTGAGGTGAAAGAGATGAGCAGGAGAGCAGGGAAGCCACAATCTGGATACACCCAGTTGCTGGAAGGCTCGAACCTAGTGTCGGCTCGTGCCGTCAACATCGACTGTCACCACAAGCACTGCTACCACATCGCCAAGGCGATTCGCGGAATGAACGCAGCAGCAGCCATCCAGTATCTTGAGGACGTGGTCGCTAAGAAGAGGGCCATACCTTACACCCGCCGATCCCGTAGAGGCAGAGGAGGAAACACAATGGCTGGACACCGTAAGGGCAAGATGGGCCCCGGAAAGTATCCAAACAAGGCATCAAAGGAGTTCATCAAGCTGATTAATAGCGCCATGGACAACGCTCGTCAACGCTTTGATACCCTCGATGCCGAAGACATGACAATCACTCACGTAGCCGCCCACCGAGGACAGGTTGCTACTAACTGGCGCCCCCGTGCGAGGGGTCGCGCTACTCCAAGCAACCACTACCAAGTTAATCTTGAGATCTTCCTTGAGCACTACGGCGAGGACGAGGACGAGGAACTCTTCTGAGGTGAATGAATGAAGCAGCAGACGACAATCCGAGCTCTCGTTGATCGCAACGTCAAGCGACAGCTCGTCCGCGAGTTCCTATTACGTGAGACCGAGCGGGCTGGTTTCTCGGGCCTTACCTTCACACGCACTCCTGAGGGCACCAAGATTAGCCTCAGAGCTGAGCAAGTTGGAAGAGTCATCGGCCGTAGAGGCAAGGTCATCCATGAGCTCGGTAACCGGCTGAAGCACGACTTCGATTTGGACCGGCCTCATCTCGATGTTGAAGAGGTCGATGAGCCCCGCCTGAGTGCCCAGATAATGGCAAGCAAACTCGCAAGCTCATTGGAGCGGGGCTGGTTCTTCCGCAGGGCTGGTCACGGTACCGCCCAGCAAATAATGGATGCCGGCGCTCGTGGTTGTCTAGTCGTTTTGAGCGGTAAGATTACCGGCGCCCGTCACCGTGTAGAGAAGTTCCAGCAGGGCCACATAAAGTTCTGCGGCGAGACTGCACTGGAGTTTATGGACACCGGATTCTCGACCGCTGTCAAGAAACTGGGAACCATCGGCTGCACTGTTAAGATTATGAGGCCCGGAGTAAGGCTTCCGCATGAGATTATCATCACTGATAGGGCCGATTCCGGACTCCCTCCTCTCTCCGAGGTTGCAATCTTTGAGCCAAGCGAGGAGGATTTCCCCGAGGACTCTGAGTCCGAAGAGAGTCCAGCTCTAGAGGCCGACGATGTAGTAGACTCTGTAGTAGAAATGATGGCTGATATTGAATCAAAGGAGGAAGAGTGAATGACTCACATCAAATCTAGAGATATCGACTCAATGAGCCCTGAGCAGCGCCAAGAGATGTTGGAGGAACTCAGAGAGGAGATGCTCCAGTTGCGCTCTCAGCAGGCACTGGGTGGTTCCGCCTCGAACTCTGGAGCTTACAAGCAGACTAGAAGGAGCATAGCAAGATTGCTCACACTAATGAAGCAGGAGAGTGAGTAAAGCAGATGGCCGGTATTTGTAACCTGTGTGGACTGCCGGACGAACTATGCATTTGCCAAGAAATAGCCAAGGAACAGCAAAAAGCAACAATCTCAGTAGAAAGAAGGAGGTATGGAAAGATGGTCACAATCGTTCAGGGAATCGATGACTCGGCCATCGATCTAGGCGAGTTGGCTAAGATACTCAAGGGAGCCTGCGCCAGTGGCGGCACTGTCAAGGATCGCACCATCGAGCTACAGGGAGATCACAAGCGTAGAGCTGCTAAGGTGCTTGAGCAGAATGGATATCAGGTGGAGGTGCGATGATGATGAGTTTGATTCACATGCCTTGGCTGTCTAGAAACATCACTGTAGTTGATTCATTGGACCCAACCCTAGTCGGGTTATCTGGAACTGTCATAGAGGAGACTCGTAGGACAATCCGAGTTCTGACCGACAGCGGAAGAGTCCGCCTAGCAAAGAATGTAATTTCATTCAGAATTGATTCCGGCGAACTAATCGAAGGCTCATCCGTGATCCAGCGTCCAGAGAACAGGATCAACAGAAGGTACAGGAGGGATTGAGTTGAGAGACATAGGAGTCGACATCAAGACCCCAGAAGGAGAGTGGGACGGTAACGACAACTGCCCATTCTATGGCAGCCTTAGGCTACGCGGACAGATTATTGAGGGTACAGTTTCCTCATCGATGATGTCAGATTCAATAGTGGTCGAGAGACAGACGACTCGCTACATGAAGAAGTATGAGCGATACCAGAAGCGAACTCGACGCTATTCTGCACATCTGCCTTCATGTATTGGCGAAGTGAGCGTGGGAGACAAGGTTCGAATCATGGAGTGCCGACCACTTTCCAAGACAGTCAAGTTCTGTGTTATTGAGAAGGAGGCTTCACAATGAAGGGCATATCTGGTAAGGTAACCGCAGGACTTCCTACTCAAGCAAAGCTTGACTGTGTCGACAACACAGGGGCCAAGGTGGTTCAACTCATCACCGTCCTGAATAAGGGAGGAGTCGCCCGCCGCTATCCTTCAGCAGGTGTAGGGGACATGGTCAGAGTGACCGTACGTAGAGGAACCCCCGAGACTCGACGCCAGATATTCGATGCCGTGATTGTTAGACAGGCTCGTCCATTCAGAAGGGTCGATGGTACATGGGTTCAGTTTGAGGACAATGCCTGCGTGATTACTAATCGTAAGGGCGAGGTCCAAGGCTCCGACATCAAGGGCCCTGTGAGTAGAGAGGCAGCAGAGCGCTGGCCTAGAATCGCTGCAACAGCGAAGCAGATTGTATGAGGTGATGGAAATGGTTAGCAAGAATCCCGGAAAACAGCGTCGTAAGGGAAGTGATTCTCCTCTCCATCTCAAGAGGAAGCGCATTCGTGCCAGATTGGTCACCGATGACCCAGAACTTCAGAAAATCCGCACCGTCACTGTCAGGGTTGGTGACGAGGTAGAGGTCGTGAGGGGCGACTTCGGCAGCCCTAACAGCGTCAAGACTGAATCACGCGGGAAGCGTCTGGGCCAATCGAGAGGACGTAGCGGAATCAAGGCAAAGGTCGCCTCGGTCGATACTGAGAGGGCACTGATTTACGTCGATGGAATGACCTCCAGCACTGCAGATGGCAAGGAGGAGGGAGTGCCTATCAGGGCTTCCAACATAGTTGTCACTTCACTATTCGACGGAGATCAGTTGAGAATCAAGAGGCTCCTAGAGAGAGCAGGAGGTGCATCGGATGAGTAGAAGCCATATCAAGAGACTCGTCATGCCTCGCAGTTGGCCGCTTCCAAGAAAATCCTCGATTTGGGTTCAGAAGCCAAATCCGGGCGGACACAACATCGAGAAATGCATGCCTTTGGCGCTGATTCTCCGCGATGTCTTAGGAGTAGCCCATACTCACCGTGAGGCAAAGAGAATACTGCACTCGCGGCAGGTCAAGGTCGACGGACGAATCGAGACCGACGGAGGCCGAGGTGTTGGCCTGATGGATGTCCTGACTGTCGGAGATGACTCATACCGATGCATCTTGGATACTAACGGTAAGTTACGCTACCGCCATATCTCTAGTGACGATGCGGGCTCCAAGGTCTGCAGAGTCATGGGCAAGACTACCATCCGCGGCGGTCGCACTCAGTTACACCTACACGATGGCCGCAATATCTTGATGGATGACGCATCTGCTTACAATACTGGGGACAGCATCGTCTTATCATTACCAGAGCAACAGATTTCCAATCACCTCAAGTTCACAGAAGGCTCTCTCTCGTATCTAACTGGAGGAAGCCACATCGGTGAGACTGCGACCATCAGAGGTCACGATGTGAAGCGGTCCTCAAAGGCCAATGAGGTCGAGTTTGATGACTTTTCTACAATTGCAGACTATGTATTCGTAATCGGATCATCTGCAGACATCCCGGGGGCTGAATAATGAGTGGAGGAACCAACCCAATGCTAGCCGCTTCAATCACCAAGGTCACTGTAAACATCGGTGTAGGAGAGGGCGGACAGCGACTTCAATTGGCAGAACAGGTACTAGAGATACTGACCGGAATGAAGCCAGTCCGCACACTCTCGACTCAAACCAACAGGGATTTGGGTACCCGCAGAGGAGCTCCGATAGGATGCAAGGTCACTATTCGTGGCAGCGAGTCCATTGAGTCGTTCCTAAAGGACGCATTTTGGGTCCGCCAAAACACACTCCCTTCTTACAACTTCGACTCTTCGGGAAACCTGTCCTTTGGAATTTCAGACTACACAGACTTCCCAGGTCAGAAATATGATCCAGACATAGGAATTTTTGGAATGGACGTCAATGTAGTCCTAG
>MDTE01005211.1_pt1 | contig 22955 bp, 18 predicted proteins | sample 811231 | NCBI WGS metagenome assembly MDTE01 (sample SAMN05326651, study PRJNA326480) | marine metagenome | isolation source: seawater | place: Indian Ocean: Red Sea | collected 2010 | reverse complement strand
CGAGGAGAATGCAATAAAAAATTTAGTCATTTCGATACTGGACGAAGCAGTGTCTACATAGGATAATCCGCCCTGTTGCGACGGGATCATATTTGCTTCCTCACCGGTTGGGCTTAAGTCGGGCTGAGAACGATAAATCAAATCGCCCGCTATCGGCTTGGTCGATCTCTTGGAGGCGCCACTAATCAGCATCCCTTCGCACATTTGAGACTGACTGGCACCAGACCAACTGGGAGGTAAGACAGTATGCTGAGAAAGACTTTGATCGCACTTGCCGGTGCGGCCGTATTGGCCGCCAGCGGCAGCGCCATCGCCCAGCAGAAGCTCATCCTCGGCACCGTGCAAGGACCGCCGACGGGCTTCGGCATCGCGCTTCTCGATCACTTCATTCCACGTATCGAGAAGTATTCAAAGGGTAAGGCGTTTGTTGAGTTCGATGGACCTAGCGCCATTTGCGTCGAGCACCAATGCGTTGAGCAAATGCAACAGGATCTGATCCAGATCTCGACGTCCTCGACGGAAAATATCGGTTCGTTCGGCCGCGTCTTTGACGTGATCAACCTGCCGTACTTCTTCCGTGACCTTGAGTGGGCCGACATTATTCTCAATCAGTGGCTTGGCGATTGGCTCGACGCCGAATCCCGCAAGCAGATGAACGTCGGCGCACCCGCCGTGGTTCCCTGCGGTGGCTTCCGTCAGCTCGCCAACAACGTTCGCCGGGTTAAGGCACCTGGTGATCTTGAGGGTATCAAGATCCGCGTCACCAAGAGCCCGACAGCTTACGAGCTGATCAAGGGTTGGGGTGGCATCGCGGTTCCCTACGACTGGGCGCAGCTCTATCAGGGCATGCAGGCCGGCGTGGTGAATGGCTTCTACATCCCCGACGGCTGGACGGTTCACGTCAAGCTGAACGAGGTTGCGCCGTACATCACCGAGACCGGTGGTTCCTACACGGGTTGTGGTCTGTGGACGTCGCACGAGCACCAAGGCAAGTGGGACAAGGACGTAGCCGAGGCCGTCAACGCGGCGGGCAACGACCTTCAGCACGGCCTGGTCTTTGAGATCGATCGTCAGTGGCTCAAGACCGCCACGATCGAACTCAAGAAGTGCTGTGACGTTTACTATCCGACTGACGAAGAGATGCTTGAGTGGTTTGCCGGCTCGCTCCACGCTTGGGTCGAGGCAAAGGGAACCTATCCCACGGAAATCGCCGAGCGTGCACTTCGGCAACAGGGCATGGATGAATTCATCGAGGTCCTGAAGGGCGAAGGCGCTCTCTAAGACTGTAGTAAAAGTTTGAGATACTTAGGGCGCGCTTCGGCGCGCCCTTTTCTTTGGGTGTAACATGGGCACAATTCACTGCCAGGTAACCGGCACCGGCGGGAACGTTCAACTGCACAGGCCGGATAGAGAGATGCTATGGAACTTCGTCCAGTAAGCGATGCTCTTGGTGTCGAGGCCGTCGGCGCCGATCTCAATGCCCTCGCGCCAGACGAATTCGATGCGATGTATGACGCCTGGCTGGATAACCATGTTCTGTTAGTTCGGGGACAGGAGTTGACCGACCCTCAGCTCGTCAGGTTCACCCAACGGTTCGGCGAACTAGATGACGAGGTGATGATCGCCAATGCCCTCGAGTGGGGTACTCAAGAACCAGGTGTACTCGTCGTTTCCAATGTCGTCGAGGATGGAGTTGAAATCGGGATCCTCGGTTCGGGCGAGGCGATCTGGCATACCGATATGAATTTTCTTGAGAAGCCGACCAAGGCCAGCTTCCTGCTTGCATTGGAGTTGCCGCCAACCGGTGGCGATACTGGTTTTGTGAATATGGAATTGGCGCTCAAAACGATGCCTTCCGAATTACGTGAGAAGATTGAGGGTCATTCAATCAAGCACGACGCCAGCACGGACAGTAGTGGATACGTCAAGGAAGGATTTGAGCCAGTTACCGACGTCACCAAGACGGAGGGGGCGATTCATTCATTCATTCGGCCAAACACTGAAACAGGCCGCGAAACGCTCTATTTAGGCCGGCGGCGCAATGCGTACGTCGTGGATGCTCCAATCGCCGAGTCTGAAGCACTCCTGGATGAGGTATGGAAGCATACATTGCGGCCTGAACACATCTGGTATCACCAGTGGCAGGTCGGTGACCTGATCGTCTGGGACAACCGGTCCACAATGCATCGTCGCGATCCCTTCGACCCAAACGCCAGGCGGATCATGCATCGCACTCAGGTCAATGATACACCTCGCCCGGCGGCCTGATAACTCTGGAAAGGGGTGAAACGGCCGGTCCTGCACCTAACAGCATTGAGATGTTCTTGATCTGCGCACATCGCTAAACAAATTGCGGGGCAGTATCCTGATTTCTCGGGCAAAAACAGATACTTCGTCGGGCTCAAGCAGTCGTGATCCGATTTTGGTCATCGTCCAGGAGATAGGTGCTTGAGAATCATTCCCGCTGTGTATAGTTTATAGGTGCGCTGAGTTTCCGAAGGAACCAGGCAAATAAACGATAATGCCCGTAAAGGGTGTGTAGCACAGAGGCTCATGGACACTTGAGGAGGCGTTCTATGATCAGCAAATTTTTCTCTACGATTGGAATTATTTTTGTGGCCTCCCTGTTGCTGGTCGGTTGCGACGAAGCGGCAGAAGAGGCAAGCAAATCAGAGCCCGCGAAGCAGGAAGCGGCCGAAGAAGAAGTGAAGATGGGCTCGAGCTTGAAGGCCGAGGAAGAGCTCACCGAGGAAGAAAAGAAGAAGCTCGAATTGGCCGAAAAGCTTCACAAGGCTACGGACTGCGGCGGCTTCGACCAGACCTGCACCCACAAGCAGGAAGTGAACCTGTATGCCATTAAGGACGAGAAGTCTGAAGTCGAAGGTGGCGCCACACTGACGCGCACCAATGACGGCCGTAACCGCGGTACGGGCCTCTGGTCCAAGCTCAAGAAAAAGAAGGAGTAGTCGGTCGGCGCGCGAGCGTTCGTTTGAAACGATCGACATCCTACAAGGCATGAGGAACGGAGCCGCATCGCGGCTCCGTTTTTTTTGTGCGCCCCTCGAATCAGCCCAACGCCGCGTTCAGTAGCTCAGGGATCTCACCTAATCTGTGCGCAACATGTGCACCTGATTCGGAAAGGAGTTTCTGCTTGGCGGACGCCGAATCATCCGACGAGCGAATCATCGCGGCCACGTGGCCGAAGCTCAGGCCTGCGGGATGGCTTTCCTGGAATACACCAGCGATCATAGCCACCACGGGTTTGGTGATCTCTCCTTCTTGGAGAGCTTTGGCGAGGCCCTGCTCGTTTTCTGAGCCGGGTTCACCATAAAACAGCATACCGTCAGTGTCGGGGTCCGCTTCAAATTCGCGGGCGTACTCGACCATGTCATTGCCTGTGATCGGATCACCGCCCATGGAGATGCAGGTGGACACACCATATCCGCCCGCGGCTAGTGCAGCGCTTAGTTCGGCAGACATTCCCCCCGATCGCGAGCAAACTCCGATTCGACCGGGTACATAGAGTTCATCGGCGCGATCGCCCCCAATTCCTCCAAGTTTACTCTTACCTGGAGATACCATGCCGTTGGTGTTGAAGCCGATGAGCCAGGCCCCGGCGGCGCGTGTGGCCGCTACCGCGGTTGCGGCATCGTGACGCGGCACATTTTCCGTCAGCGCGACGATGACTTTGATGCCCGCGTCCACGGCTTCGAGCACCGCATCTTTGATTCCGGCGGCAGGTACGTAGATTACCGACGCACTTGCCCCGGTCTCGTCCACTGCATGCCGGACCGTGTTGAATACTGGAATTCCCTCGACATCCTGACCGCCGCGACCCGGGGTCACACCGGCAACGATGTTGGTTCCGTAAGCGACACAGTATTGAGTGTCGAAACGACCCTGGGAGCCGGTAATGCCTTGAACGAGAACACGGGTAGTTTGGTCAATCAGGATACTCATGATTTCGACCCGCTAGCCACTGCCTCATTCGTCAGGTCTACTATCAACTTCACGGCTTCATCGAGTGAAGCTTTCGGCGGCATGTAGCGCACGCCGGGAAACTCCTCGACCATGGATCGTGCCTCATCCTCGCCGGGACCGAAAACGCGGACCACAACAGGAAAACTGGTGGCATCGACGCCATGTTGTCGAAGGGCTTCACATAACGCCCCCACCAGAATGTTGCAGGGCAGGAGCTGGAGGTAGTTGAAGCTCAGCAGCAGCCCCCTTGTATTGGGGTTCTCCAGGATCGCGTTCAGGACAGCCAGCGGTTTCTCGATCGATGGCGCGGGGCTGAAATCAGTGTGATTCGCCAACTTGCCGCCGAAATCGATGATCATGTCATGCTGCAGCAGGCTGGCGCCGCCACCTCCCATGAGAATTCCGATGTTTCCATCCAGCTCGGTATATCGAAGCGCGCCACCGGGCAGCGTTTCGTTTGCGTGCATGACGGCAATTTCGCGTTCGTTCAGAATCCGTCCCTCGGCACCAAAACTGTAGCCCTCACTCGACCAGTCCCTGTGTCGGAACATGGCGTTGTCATCGATTTCCATCATGGCGCCGACAAGGCTGAGATGGCCGTCCGCATCGACTGCGATGGGATTGCACTCAATCATGATCGCATCGGCATTACGGAAGGCCGAATGGAGGCGCGATGTGAGCTGTCCGAGACGTGCCAGTACGGGGCCTTCCACTCCAGCACGTTCCCAAAGGCTGACGGCATCCCACGGCTTCAAGTCGGTCAGTGGATCGATATCTTCGGTCACGACTGAATCAGGGTCTCGCTCGAACGTCTGCTCAATCTCGACGCCGCCATGGCGACTCACAACGAGTTTTGGAGCTCGTGGGCCAAAGGCGAAGCTCAAGTAATACTCCGATTGGATCGGGAACTTCGCTTCGACGTAGACCTCCTTCACAGGATATCCGTTGATTTCTTGGCCGATGAGGGCGTTGGCGGCCTCGGCAGCCTCTTCGGGTGTCTCGACCAGATGCACCGCGCCGGCCTTGCCACGACGCCCAGTGGGCACGATTGCCTTCACGGCAACTCCGCCCAATTGTTCAGCGACGGCTGAGGCTTCTGATGAATTTGCCGCCGAGCTTCCCTCGGGTACGGGAAACCTGTTATCCCGAAGCCACTCCTTGACCTTTTCCTCCGTCAGCCGCATTGAGATTTCCTTCCAGGTGGAGCTGAACGAGGCAATGTCCTAAATCCGGTAGGTGCGCTCTGCATTGTCGTGAAAAAGCTTTTGTTTGTCCGAGTCTGAAAAATCAGCCACGACTTCCTTGAATGCGTTGAACAATGTGTCGTAATCGCTCATGACACTGTCGACGGGAAAATTTGACGCAAACATGCAGCGGTCGACTCCAAATGCCTCGATACCGTGAAGGATGAAGGGTCGAATGCTGTTCACCGACCAATGGAAATCGGTCATACCCAATCCGGACAGCTTTACGGAAATGTTGGGGCAAGCCGCCATCATTTGCATGTTCTGGCGCCAGACCTCGATGCCGGCGTAGTGGCGCTCCAAAGGGAATGCCAAATGCACCAGCACAATCTGTGTGTCCGGATACCGCTCGGCCAATCGGACGGTGTCTTCCGCCTGGTGAGCGCAAATCTGATGGTCGAAAGACAGGTCGTGTTTCCGCAGGAGCCCAAAGTTTTTCAGCCAGGTGTCATCTTTCATCAGGTCCACGGGGTGGAGGTCGAGCAAGGGCTCTGATGGATGACGGCTTGCGATCTGGCGGATGCCCCGAAAATTCGGGCTTTCCATGTGTTCTTCCAGATGGCGTTCGCAGTCGGAAGAAAGAAAATCGACCCAACCGACTATGCCGTGGGGGAAGCCATTCGACTTCGGGTCGTCCGCCACGGATTGAAGCCAGCGTGTCTCCCCGACCGGGTTCTCGTGGTCGTAATTGGCTTGTACATGGACCGATTTGACGACGTCCTGATTCTTGATGTCGTCGAGAAGATCTTCGATGAGGTAGTTTTTGCGGAGTCTTGTGTTGGGCCCCCAGATTCGAATGGATTCTGGGCCCTTCATGTGGGGATAGTTGTGATTGTCGATGTCCCACAGGTGATGATGCGCATCGATGATCTGCATCGCGAAGGGTCTCCAGACGAACTTGATGAAATGGGCGAGGAAAAGGAGTAGACGGGAAGGTTACGTCCCTAAAACTAGAAGAAAAGCGCGAGTGTCAGCAAGTTAAGGTTGCTGGCATTTTGCATCGCCGCGGTTCATGTTATCAAACCGCACGGAATTCAGATACCTGTTGATTAAGAAGAATGACACCGCAGCTCCGACAACCCGTGACAGGCAGGTCCCCGTGGAAGTGGGCGACACTGGCGGCTGACTCCTCATGGCAGTTCGAGTTAGAGTCCCGGCATGTCGACGAGATCGCTGCGCTTCTGAAAACGTTGCGTACAGCCAAGCTTGAACCCCCTCATATTGAACGTGAGCACGTTTCTGGACCTGCTTTGTGTGAGCTGATGTCCGCGATGCGCCAGGAAGTTGAAGCGGGATATGGCGTGGCACGCGTCACCGGTCTACCCGTAGAAGACTTCAATCCGGAAGATCTGGAAACTCTCTTCTGGGCACTGGGGTTGCTACTCGGGCAGCCTGTGTCACAGAACAGTGCCGGTGAATGTATCGCGCACGTTGTCGATCGAGGTGTTTCCTACGATCAAGCCAACGCTCGTGGCTATACCACGCGTGCCGAGCTTGTTCCGCATTGTGATGCGGGGCCTGATTTCACTGGATTGTTGTGTGTTCACCCATCAAAGCGTGGCGGTGAAAGCTCGGTGGCCAGTTCAATGGCAATCTACAACGAGATCTTGAATCGCCATCCGGAGTATCTCGATGATTTGTACCGCGGGTTCTTCCACGACCTGCGCGGAGAGGGCCCAACTGGAAGTCTCGATGAACTCACAAACCATCGCATTCCTGTCTACAGCTATTTTGATGGCGACCTGAGTTGCAGTTTCAACACGAAATCCATGGAACAGGCGAACGACAAGATGGGGACGCAGTATTCGGCAACCCAACGGGCGAGTGTTGACTACATACTCGAACTCGCCGGGAATCCCGAGTTTCGTTATGACATGGTGTTTCAATCAGGCGATATTCAGTTCGTGAACAACCACACGATTCTTCATTCCAGAAACGAGTACGAGGACTATCCTGAACCTGAGCGCAAGCGGCGCCTGCTTCGTATGTGGATTGTTCAACCCGAATGCCGATCTCTGGATCCGCTTTATGCAGATCGCTTCAATACCGGGCCGCGTGGTGGTATTGCACGGCGGCATGACCTCGGTCGCGCCTTGCCGGGGCTATCCTCGGCGCAACCATGAGTCGGGAATCACACGCAAAATCGGCGGTCGTAACAGGCGGGGCCGGGGGAATTGGTTCTGCCGTTTCGAGAGTGCTGGCGGACTCCGGCTTCTCCGTCGTTGTGGCGTACAACAGCAATGCGGACCGTGCTCGCGCCCTCGTTGAAGAGCTGCCCGGGGACAGGCACTTCGCACAGCATGTGTCCATTGAGGACGCAGACAGTCTGGTAGAACTCGCCGGTGTCGTCGCTGAGAGGTACGAGGGTCTTGATCTGCTCGTGAACAACGCAGCGACTTCCCGATTCATCCCTCACGACGATCTGGATGCTCTCGATGACACACTGTTTGACCAAATTCTCAAGGTCAATGTGAGGGGGTCGTTTGCCTGCATCCGCGCGCTGAGATCGGCGCTCGAGGCGGATGAGGGTGGTTTGGTGGTCAATATGTCTTCAATCGCGGCGACCAGTGGGATGGGCAGCAATGTTGCCTATTGTGCTTCCAAGGCCGGGTTGGACAGCCTGACTCGCTCCCTCGCACGGGCTTTGGCGCCCAAGATACGTGTCGTATCTATTGCCCCCGGGGTGGTCGACACGCCCTGGATTCGTGGCTTCGATCAGGAGTGGCAGGATCAGCAGATCCTGCGGACACCGCTTCAGCAGTTTGCCAGCCCGGAGGACGTTGCCGATGCGGTTCTCGCCGTTGTCGCAAATCTCAAGGCGACAACGGGGAGTGTTATCAATGTTGACGGGGGCCGGCTGCTTGGGTGAGCCGACGTTCTAATTTCCACAATTCGCACAATCACAGGGAGAAATTTATGACGGAGAAACCGCTCGACGGAAACGAATTGGCCGCATTGCGCGAACTCGATTCTCCGACCGTTTACAACACAATCGAAATGCTGCGGCCAGAGCGCCAGGGTTTTGGCTATACGACCGACACCATGGTTTCCGTCGATCCGACAATGCCTCCGCTTGTGGGATACGCCAAGACTGCAACCATCCGAAGCGTAAGGCCTGCCGGCAAGCCTGCGGATGAAGTTCGTAAAATTCGTCTAGGCTATTTCCGCTATATCGCAGCGGATCCCGTTCCCGGCATCGCTGTCATCCAGGACCTGGATGGAGATCAGGCCGGATACGGTTCGTTCTGGGGAGAGGTGACTTCAACTACCCTGAGTGCTTTGGGGTGTATCGGTGGAATCACCGACGGCAGCATTCGTGATGTCGATGCCATCGCGCCGGGATTTCAATTGCTAGCCCGGAAGGTTGTCCCGAGTCGTGCTTTCGTTCACCCCGTCGACTACGAGTGCGAGGTCAATATTCTCGGAATGGTGGTTCAGCCAGGAGATCTCATTCATGCCGATCGCCACGGTGCCGTCGTCATACCCCACGACATGGCCCGGGATATCGCAAAAGGTGCCGACCTGATCACGCGGCGTGAGAAAATCATACTCGATGCGGCGAAGAGCCCCGGATTCACGGTCGATGTGCTGGAGCAGGCCATGATCGAGGCTTCCAAGTTGAAGGAATAAACGGCAGGCCTGCCGCGGAACTACGCGCCTTTCGACGGTCCCCGGTGGACGAGGCGTGCACCGAACGTTTGAGCGACGGGCATGACTTCGAGCGTATTGACGTTGACGTGTGATGGCAGCGTCACGATATCGAGCAGAACCTGGGCAATATCATCGGATGTCATAGGTTTGAAATCTTCGTAGAAATTCGCGTCGGGATTCCCGGTTCGAACGATATCGAACTCGGTTTCCGACATGCCCGGTGAAATCGAAGTCACCCGAACATTCCGGCCGATGAGGTCTGCACGCGTATTCATGGCAAATTGTGTGACGAATGATTTCGTCGCCCCGTAAACCGGACCTCCAGGCCCGAAGTGGTTACCTGCCACGGACGCCACGTTGATGACGTGACCGCGGTCTCGGTCCACCATTCCCGGCATGATGGCGCGTGTGCAATACAACACACCTTTGATATTGGTATCGATCATGGTCTCCCAGTCATCGATATCCGCTTCCCAAGCCGGTGCGCGGCCCAGGGCGAGGCCCGCATTGTTGACGAGGATGGATACCTCTGCGAATTCATTGGTAAGACCTGCGATTGCGCTTTCGACGGCTGTGCGGTCTCGGACATCCAGCGTGACGGTCAGGCAACCGTCACCGAGGTCGGATTTCAGGGCTTCAAGTCGGTCGCTGCGGCGGCCGGTCGCAATCACCCTGGCCCCCTCGGCGGCAAACAATCTTGCTATTGCTTCTCCGAATCCAGCTGTTGCACCTGTGATGAATGCAATTTCACCGTCGAGTTTCGCCATGAATGACAGCTCCCAAGGTCTAGTGAAGGTTTCAAATAAAACAGGCGGTTCCTGAGTGTTCAGGAGCCGCCTAAGGGTTACACCCGTGAACCAGGAACGTGTACCTAGCTTCCCGCCGCGCGTTTGACAGCGACTTTTTCGTCAGCGCTGTCGCTGGTTTGCGGTGCGGGTTTACCTTTTGCCGCAGTCTGTGCATTGGCCGCAGACTGTTCAGGAACGGGAGCGGCCTTGACCTTGATGGGCTGAGGCATCTCTTTTTCCTCTGCGCCCTTCTTGGCCCGCTTTAGCTGTCCCTCGATATAGGCGCCAGTTTCGATCGACAAGACTTCATGCCATATGTCGCCGATTACCTTGGCGGTTTTAGCAAGCTTGATCTTGCGCGCGCGTATCTTGCCGGATACCGAACCGTGAATCTCAATGTCGTCCGCGATAATTTCGCCACTGATCGAGGCTTTTTCCCCGACCGCCAGGGCTTGGGACGTCACATCGCCTTCAATACTTCCATCAACCTGCATCTCGCCATCCGTACTCAGGCATCCGATGATGTGCAGGTTTGCGCTGATGATGGAGGGCGCGGCCTTAACGCCTGCCGCCCCACCAGCAGAAGTGTTGGTCTTCTCACGCTCAGTCTTTGAAAACATATTTACCTGCCTTCAGGAATTTCTCTGGGTCTTGGGCCCGTCCCTTAAACAATACTTCGTAATGGACATGAGAACCAGTACTACGTCCAGTACTACCCATCATTCCAATTTTTTGACGAAACTTAACCTTTGAACCCTTCTTTACAAGAATTTTATGCAAATGTGCATATCTTGTCTTTACGCCGAGGCCGTGGTCGATCTCCACGAAACGTCCATAAGGACCCTTTCGTCCCGCATAGGTTACAACCCCACCCGCGGTTGCGCGCACGATTGTCTTGAAGGGGCCCGCAAAATCCAGCCCGTAGTGCATGGCCCAGCGTTTTGTAAAAGGGTCTTTTCGCTTTCCGAATCCGCTGGATAGATAGTAATTGTCCGCCGGCGGTGTGAGCGGCAATGTTTGCAATACCTGCTGCAAACCTTCCCATCGAGCGAGATGTAGTTCCAACTCCAGAACGCTGTTCTCGAATTGGTTCCCCATGCCGGAAAACTCATTCGCAAACTTGGCGGCGTCGAGACTGACAAGTGGACCGCCTTGTGCCGTTTCGGATGCATCCGTGAGCCGAAGCAGTGCGCCGACATCGAGGCCGGTAAGTTTGACCATGGACTCCATCTCGCCGACGCTGATGTGAGTGCGGTCTTGGATTCGGTTTATGAGGTCTTGCTGAGAGGATTTCAGTTCTGTCAGCCGATTCTCCAATGCAACAACCCGTTTCGCGGCCGAATGGTGAAGTTTGCGTGCACCATCTCTGTCTCGCGTGATCTGACTGAGAGATAGTCTGGTCTCCTGGAGCGAGTCTGAAAGTGTGGAGTTGTGGTTCGACGTGGCGCTCAGGTTGTTCTCCAGGCGTTCGACCTGCGCCTTAAGCACGCGCTTTAGGGTCAGCGCTTTGTCGCGCTCGCTGATCACCGTATCCAATTCGTCGGTGAGAGCGCTCAACTTGTTTTCGAGCGATCCCTTGTAGTGCACAAGATCCAAGAGCTGTTTGTGTTTGGCTTCCAGATCGCTGGTCAGAGCAACAAAGTGGTCTTGTGTGTCCGATAACTCCTGAGCGAGTTGTTCATAGGCCGATTCCATATTGGCGATCCGGCGGTTCTTCGCTTCGATGATCTGATCCTTGAACAGGAGGTACACCGACGCAAACACGACCCAACCGAATGATGCCACCAGAATAGTGGCCAGAATCCCTTGTGCCGGCTTGTTAAGCGAGACAAATCGAACGTTTCCCTGGCTTCGATAATAAAACTGCCGCTCGGGGAAAAGCCGATCGCTCAGGTCACCAAGAACGGCACGCCAGTCCCTGGTTTCTTCATTGTTCATTATTTAGCCCGAGGCCTCATTTAGGTCACTCACATACCAATCTCAGAGTCGCTCACCAAATCTGATTGCGGGTAAAATACGGCCTGCGATCTCTTTCCAGGAATGCGTCCCCTATCCCATCTCAAGCGTTCGACCGACGGTTCGCTTGTCCTTCGCGAATCTCCCCCGACCTAAGCCATTTCCTGCTCGGTGCTCAACATTTGACCAGTGGTGTCCTCCAACGCGACGTCCCTGATTTCACTGGGCACCGAATTTCGGAGTCCGATCTCCCTCACGTGGCCCCAATACCATTGTTTCGGGTCACTCCAGTTGAACTCCCAACGCGGCGATGAAAACTACATGAAACATCATGTAGTTAAAAGCGCTGCCTCCTAGGTAATTGTGCCTCCTTGATTGTGTGTCAGCAAGCAAATCTGTGGCCGAAGTGGATCATTATTCCGCATTTCATACGATTTCCCGGTGATCTTGATAGAGCATTCAGACGAGGTGTGAGGTTTGAAAATTTAAATGACATTATAACAATAAGTTATAATGGTATTTTAATAATTTAAATTAATATATGAGAAATGTCTTGCTTGATCAGTTGGAGGGCTCATTCTCGATTGCGTCGCTGATCTGGTCTTGGGCAGGCTCCTCGATGATCTCAACGAACAACTGATGGACCCGTTCTTGCGTCTCCTGGAGAATTACCCTGAGCGCCTCGAAATCCACCAAACCCGTCGCCCGGGCCAACGCAGACCTGAGGCCTTCTGGCGCAATTTCTTCGACGTTTCCTGCCTGAAGTGTTTGGCGAAGAAAGCCCTGGATGTTTCGTAGCAGCTGAAGTGCGCTAGATATCTCTTCTGCCAGGCGCGAGTCGATGGCACCGGCATCTCGCAACCCGAAGATTGCGTCGATTGTGCTCCTGCTCGGTGTTAATTGATGATCCCCGGCGTGCCGGAGGATCAGGTACTGGCAAAGGAATTCGAGTTCGAAGAGTCCGCCACGAGCATATTTGATTTGCCACATATCCTCCGTGCCGTGCTCGCGCTCTATTCTTTGGTGCATGTCAGCGACCTCCATCAGCAGGCTATTGGGATCGCGAGGTAATCGGATAATCGATCCGATAAGCTCTTCGAGCCTAAGCCTGAACTCAGGAGGTGCGACGATCACTCTTGCCCTCGTAAGTACCATGTGTTCCCAAGTCCAGGCCTTGGATTCTTGATAGTCCTGGAAGCCGTCGATATGTACTGCGATGGGTCCGCTTGCTCCCGATGGACGCAAACGCATGTCGACTTCGTACAACCGTCCTTCCGCCGTCAATGCGGAAATGGAATTAATGACCCGCTTGCTCAGGCGCGAATAGTAATCCGCAATGGAAAGCGGTCGTTCTCCGTTCGACATCCTTGCAGCGGCCGGCGTGGCATAAATGAACGTGAGATCCAGGTCAGATTCGGGCGTCAGTTCCCGTGCGCCATACTTTCCAAGTGCCACAATGGCAAAAGCTCCCCCTTCAATGCTGCCATGTGCTTGGATGAACTCCGCCTCAGTGCTTCGAAACAGCGATTCCAGCAAGACGTCCGCGACATCAGCCAGCCTGGGACCAATTTCATAGGCTGTGGAGATATTTCGGAGGATATGAACACCTGCCTGAAATGCTTGATCATGCCCCCAGCGTCGCGAGGCGTCCAACTTTTCCTCGTAGTACTCGCTGCCTTGCATGATCTCAGAAAGCTCGGCAGCCAAAGTCTCATACGCTGGCATCGGATCGTAGAAGTCGGGACTCAGAACATTGTCCATGAGCCGTGGATTCCGGGCTAAATGTTCTGCCAGTCGAGGAGCGCTGCCCATAATCTCCGCAACGAGATCGAGAAGTCCTGGGTTGGCATAAAAGAGCGAAAAAATTTGAACCCCGGCTGGCAGTTTTGCCAGGAATTCATCAAACTTGAGCGCCGCGGCGCTGGGATTGGCCGTACTCGCAAAGGCTCGTAGTAGAGTTGGTGTTAGCTCCGTAAGCAGCTCTCTGGCACGGGCGCTTCGCATGGCTCTGTATCGGCCGTGATGCCAGTTCCGTATCAGAGCTGCCGTTGTCGATGGTTCGTGATAGCCGAGACCTGTCAAAGTCGCGATGGTTTCGGGATCATCTTCCGTGCCCGTAAAGACGAGACTTCCCACGTCACCCAACGCAGGCGCATGCTCAAACAGCCTCGCGTAGTGACGTTCCACCAATCGCAGCGTCTCAATGGTTTTGCTTAGGAAGGAGTCGGGTTCTGGAAAACCCATAAACCTCGAAATGTGTGCTAGTCCCTCTTCACTCTCTGGAATGGAATGGGTCTGTTCGTCTGCGATCATCTGCAGCCGGTGTTCAAGTCGACGCAGATAGCCGTATGCGTCTTCCAGTTCGCTGGCAACCTTTCGCTCCAGACGGCCGCAGGTAACGAGTGCCTCCAGCGCGCCGCATGTATCCGGCATTCTGAGCGAAAAATCGCGACCGCCCGCAATCAGTTGCTGGGTTTGAGCGAAGAATTCGATCTCACGAATTCCGCCTCGGCCGACCTTGATGTTGTGACCTGGAACTGCAACGGCGCCGTGACCTTTGTGTGCATGAATTTGCCGTTTGATTGAATGAATATCTTCGATTGCGGCGTAGTCGAGATACTTGCGCCAGATGAATGGAGAAATCCGCTCCAAAAAAGCGTTTCCCGCCGCGATGTCTCCAGCGACGGGCGCAGCCTTGATGAGTGCTGCTCGCTCCCAGTTTTGCCCGACGCTCTCATAGTAACTCTCTGCGGCAGCCATCGACATGGCGAGCGGAGAGCTCCCCGTATCGGGCCGTAGTCTCAGATCCATTCGAAACACGTAACCATCGGAAGTCCGCGTCTGCAGTATTTTCACCAGGTCGCGGGTCATGCGCACAAATAGGTCCTGCGCCGACTTTGAACCGGTGTATGAGACATCTTCCTCGTCGAATAACGCGATCAGGTCTATGTCGCTCGAGTAATTCAGCTCGGCGGCGCCAAGCTTGCCCATCCCAAGCAAGGTATATCCGCAGTCCAATTGAGGTTCGTCTTCATCGTGCAGAGCCAGTTCCCCCGCTGCGGCGGCGCGCATCAAAAGGTGATTAACAGTTGTATCGATGGAAACGACGGCAAATCTACTCAGTGCCTGTGTAACTTCTTCGAGGGTCCATATGCCCCCAATGTCGGCGGCGGCGACGAGCAGGGCCATTTTCATGCGCGCGTCGCGCAGCTTCGCCATCAGGACGTCTTGCTCGAGGGATTTCCAGGCAGGGACAGTTTCAAGGATTTCAGAACAGAGGTCTTCGGATTCCTGCTCGAGCAATGTCTTGGCAAACGGCAGGTCGCGTAACAGGCAATGCGTCAGAAATGGGCTGTTACCGAAGATCGCAGCGAAAAATCTCTTGCCGACCGGATGGTCTGAGACTTGTTCCGCAAATCTCTCGAGATCGTGGATTTCGGAAATACTTGCCCGACGCCGCAGTTCCTCAAATCCGTTTTCGACGCGTTCTGGTGAGTGCGGTGCGGGAAGTTCAATGATCTGTGATAGAAACAGCAATACTCGCGTTCCTTCACATCAAGCGATGGGGCACACTGCGCAATTGGCTTATGGCGGTCAAGCATCGCCAATATTGCAGGTAACACTCTGACATTCGGCACGACTGACAATTGATTGTCTCCACCAGCAAATTTCTGCTTCGACTGCTTGCCGCAGTCACGGCGGGGTCAGCCATCGTGTTCGTCGTGGCGGGATGGTTGCTCTGGTCGGGGCCAATTTCCCTTCAATTTCTTACCCCTTACGTACGTGATGCCCTGAACATTGGTGTGCAGGGGGTCCGCATCGATCTCGAGGATACCATTCTGGCGTGGGCCGATTGGGAAAGGACCATCGATATCCGTGTCAGGGGCGTCCGGCTGTTGGACAGCGAAGATTCTGTCATCGCGGGCGTTCCCGAAATGTCGCTTGGTGTCAGCGGCCGCGCACTATTGGGAGGGCGAATTTCACTCACGCGGGTAGATCTACTGGGACCTGAACTGAGATTGTTCCGAGATATCGATGGATCGTTCGGGATCGGAACCGATGATGAAACCGGGCGGGATGCTGGCGTGGTCGTGGCCGCCTTGCTCGAAAGACTGCAGGCTGAGCCACTCAAACACGAAGATACCCAGCACTTGACGCGAGCCAGCGTTCGCGCAGCGACGATCACCATCGTTGACAAGATCCTTAATCAAACGTGGCGCACGACGGATGGCAACATCTCACTGGTCCGAGATGCGACGAGCATCTCCGGAACCATCTCCGCTGTGCTCGATCTCGATGGCGTCGCGACACTCGTGACGGCCAAGGTGTCACACGGCCGAGATAGCGGGGAAGTCGCAGTCCAGCTGGAGTTGGAGGGGATGGAGCCTCGCACATTGGCGAGTTATGTCCCCAGACTTGAGCAGCTTTCCGCCCTCCGCACGTCGATAAGCGGTTCCATGGAATTGACTTTGGGGGCCGAAGGTCCCGTTGGTGCGGTCGAGTTTGATTTTGCGAGTGTTGCCGGTGAAATTCGATTGCCCCAGTTCTTCGATGAGGATCTCGAATTCCAGCAGGTCGCGGTGAAGGGGCGGGTTCAAGATAATCTGACGGCAATCCAGGTCGATGAGATGTTTCTCGATATCGGGCCTGCAACCGCCAGCCTGAACGGTCTGATCCTGCTGGATGAAGATCTGGCGTTGAATCTGGAAGGCAATTTCCGTGATTTTCCGGTGGATGACTTAGAGCGGTACTGGCCCAACAGTCTTGCCCGAAAGGCCAGGAACTGGGTGACCACCCGCGTTCGCGGCGGCGTGGTCACGCGCGGCGACGTGCGCCTTGCCGTTTCTCCAGAACTTCGTGTCGAGCGAGGTCTGAAGGATGAAGCGGTTGATTTGACGTTTGAGTTCAACAACGTCTCCACGCGCTACTTGAACAGTATGCCTAAACTCGTGGAAGCACGGGGATCCGCCCGAATGTCCGGTGGCGAGGTTGCCTTAGTCGTGGACAGCGCCCGAATCGGAGAAATTGCTGTTTCCGAGGGAACTGTTCGCATTGAAGGACTGAATCAACAGCATAAAACGGCCCACATCGGATTTGTGGGACGCGGTGAAGTATCAGACGTGCTGTCTGTGATGGATCGGGAACCATACAGGTTCGCCCAATCGATCGGCTTCAACCCCTTATCAGCCAACGGATTGAGCGCTGCACGAGTCCGTTTCGATTTACCCATAAAGAGCGCACTGAAGGCCGCGGAGGTGCGCTATGTCGCAGCAGCAAACGTACGCGATTTTGGGGTTGCAAGTGTCATGCGAGATCACGTCATCAGTGATGGCGATCTACTGATTCAGCTGGACGGCAACGGTATCACTGCGAGCGGGACCGCAGCGATCGATGGAGCGCCGGTAAGCTTGGAGTGGCGTCGAGCGTTTCGGCCGGCGGGGCCGGCGACCAGTTGGCTGTCGTTGACGGCCAACCTGGATGAAGTTGGTCGTGAGAGATTGGGCTTGCCGACGGCGCCGCGCGTGTCCGGAACGACGCCAGTGACCGCACAAATCCTGACCAAGGGATGGGAGGTCCTGGAGGTAAGTGCCACCGCCGATCTCACGTCCGCCCGACTGGAGTTTCCAGAGCTGGTCTGGAGTAAAGCCGCGGGTACCGCCGCCGAGGTGAATTTGGACACGGCCGTGGGTGGCGAAGAGGGTGCGCTGGTTACAGCGTTTGAGCTTACCGCTCCGGGCCTTACGGCCGTGGGGCAGGCAGAACTGGATCAAGAAAATGAATTGCGACGACTGGACCTGTCATTACTGGAAGTTGGTGAGAGCAGTGTCTCGGCCGCAATTCGACCGCGCGCCCCGGATGGTTTCATCGTAGCTCTCGAAGGTGGCCGATTCGATATGCGGCCCTATCTCACCCGATTGTTCGGTGAAGAAGGCACGCTCGCCATTCCACCACTCGTCCTTTCGATGCGTGTTGGAGAAGTGATCCTCGGTGACCGGCACAGTCTTGCGGATGCGAACGGCAGAGCTGTGTACTCCGGAGAGTCCTGGCAGGAAATCGAAGCGTCAGGGGTGTTGAGCGGCGAGGCCCCAATCCAGATTTCGCTGCGCACCGAGCCGGGGAAGCGCAACCTCGGAGTCAGTTCGAGTGATGCCGGGGCCTTCGTGCGCTCCCTCGGCGTATTCGATAACGCTATTGGGGGAAAGTTGGGCCTCACGGCGACAATCGATGAATCATTGCCTTCCCGCCCATTAACGGGGCAGGTCGAAATTGACGAGTTCAAGGTCGTCAATGCCCCGGTTCTTGCCCGAATACTGACGATTGGTTCCTTGACCGGAATGGCAGACCTCTTGAACGGCGAAGGAATTTCATTTGTCAGGTTCCAAGCCCCGTTCGCCATACAGGATGGCCGTCTCGAGATTGATCGGGCGCGGGCGTTCGGGCCGGCACTGGGTATCACGTTGGAGGGTGAACTCGATCAGGAACGGGGTCAGGTCGATCTGCAAGGGACGCTGGTACCCGCCTATACCCTCAACTCGGTGCTCGGGAACATCCCTCTGTTAGGCAACTTGCTGGTTGGTAAGGAGGGCGAGGGAATATTTGCTATGACTTATGGCGTAGACGGTCCCATCGGAGAACCAACAGTGACGGTAAATCCGTTGTCGGCGCTTGCCCCCGGCTTCCTCAGATCAATTGTGTCGGGGGATGCGACACCGGTCGAAGAGCTGTCGCAGGATAATCAGCCTCAGGGCGAGTAACGCCACGTCGCTGGGGATCAGTGAATGTCTAGACCGGCTTGATGAGCGCGTGGCGCTTCTTGCCCGCCGATATCTTGATCACGCCCTCTGCGCCCAGATGGTCCAACGTGACCAATTGGGCCTCGTCTTCTATTACGCTGTCGTTGAGACGTCCCCCTCCACCCTTGATAAGCCGTCGCGCTTCGCCCTTGCTTCCGCAAAGTCCGGCACGGTGCAAAAGATCGAATGCAGCGACGCCTTGGCTCAATTCCGTCCGATCGACGTCGATGCCCGGGAGGTTTTCGCTCATCCCGCTGCCCTCGAATGTATTTCGGGCGGTCTCGGCGGAGAGTTCTGCCGCTTCATCGCCGTGACACAGGCGAGTGGCTTCGTTGGCGAGGATTTTTTTGGCCTCGTTGACCTCATCACCCTCCAGAGCCTCCAATCGATCGATTTCCTCAAGGGGTAATTCTGTGAACAGGCGCATGAAGCGGCCGACATCTGCATCATCGGTGTTTCGCCAGAACTGCCAGTAGTCGTACGGCGAGAGCATGTCTTCGTTGAGCCAAATTGCACCGGCCGCCGTCTTGCCCATCTTTGCGCCGGAAGACGTGGTGATCAGGGGTGAAGTCAGGCCGAAAAGTGCCCGGCTTTCCACCCGTCTACCCAACTCAACGCCGTTAACAATGTTGCCCCACTGGTCTGAGCCTCCCATTTGCAGCACACAGTCGTGGCGGCGGCACAACTCCACGAAATCGTATGCCTGCAGAATCATGTAATTGAATTCCAGGAAACTCAGCGGCTGCTCTCGTTCCAGACGTAGTTTCACGCTGTCCATGGTGAGCATGCGATTGACTGAGAAATGGCTACCGAACTCGCGAAGAAAGGGGATGTACTCCAAGGAATCCAGCCAATCCGCATTGTTGACCATCAAGGCATCGGTTGGGCCATCGCCAAACTGCAAAAATTTAGCAAAGGCTTCTCTGATTCCCGCCATGTTGGTGGCAATCGCATCTTCAGACAGGATTTGCCTGCTTTCCTCCTTGCCCGAGGGGTCTCCCACCTTCGTAGTGCCGCCGCCCATCAGAACGATCGGTCTGTGCCCTGACCGCTGTAATCGTCGCAAGAGCATGATTCCGACGAGATTGCCGATGTGAAGACTTGGCGCCGTGCAATCGAATCCAATGTATGCGGTGATGACACCTTCTGATGCGGCTTGGTCGAGACCAGCCAGATCCGTGCACTGATGTATGAATCCGCGGTCCGTTAAGACCCGCAGAAAGTCAGAATTCATTTGTTGCATGACTCAGCAGCCAGAAAGGTTTCTTGATGCCGACTCGCCCGACAAATTCTGTGCTCGCGCGAAAATAGTCGCAGAAAGTATAACGGGGACAGGGAGCGGGCGGCGGCCAGCCATGTATCACAATCCCGAATTGACGACAACTCGCGATAGTAACCTGAACCGACTGCAGAATCTGAAATCAGGCCATGACCACTGAAATCCATGCGCGTTCCGAATTGACGGCACTCGGATTGATGAGCGGCACGTCAAGAGACGGAATTGATGCGGCGATCATTCGCACGGATGGTTCATCTGTGGTCAATCGTGGACCATCAACGACATGGACTTACGGCGAGGAATTTAGACGCCGGCTCTCAGATGCGAGCTTAAACATTGGAGACGCATCAGGTGTGGAGGCGGAACTGACTGCCTTGCACGCAAACATTATTGATAAATTACTAGAGAAAAATCAATTAACTTATTTAGATATAGATATTATCGGGTTTCACGGTCATACGTTATTTCACGCGCCTGAACAACGTGAAACCATACAAATTGGGGACGGAAAATTACTTGCCTCACTGACCGGAATTCCTGTTGTCAACGATCTCCGGAGTGCAGACGTTGCAGAGGGTGGGCAAGGGGCGCCCTTGGCGCCGGCATACCATTGGGCGCTGGCGAAGGAACTGGAGAAACCAGTGGCCGTTCTCAATATGGGCGGGGTCGCAAATGTGACTTGGATTGGAGATAGTCCACCGAATTTGGGTGACTTCGATACTCAGGATCAGATAGTTCCCCAGATGCTGGCCTTCGATACCGGACCGGGGAACGCTCTGCTGGACGACTGGACGGCGCGACACACAGGCGAACGATACGATCGAGACGGTAGGCTGGCAGCTACGGGAAATGTCGACGCTGATGCGCTGGCGAGATTGTTGGAGAACCCTTACTTCTCGGCGAGTCCGCCGAAATCATTGGATAGGGACGCATTTTCGTTGGAGCCCTTGGCACTTCTGTCGCCGGCCGACGGTGCCGCCACGCTGGTCGCGTTCACGACCCAAACGGTCAGCGTAGCGGCCGATTTTCTCCCATCTCCACCGACGCGGTGGCTCGTAACAGGAGGAGGGCGGCACAATCCAGAAATGATGAGCGCATTAACCCAGCAAGTTGGGGCGCCGGTAGCGCCAGTGGAGAGTGTCGGCTGGGATGGCAATACCCTGGAAGCAGAGGCATTCGCTTTTCTGGCGGTCCGCTCCGTGAAGGGGTGGCCGAACAGTTGGCTAAATACGACGGGAGTCCCGAGGCCTTGCGTCGGAGGTGTACTGCACCGACCCTAGACGAGGATTTTCACCTTGGATTCCAGCGTCGAACTCAGCTCAATCGACGGCTTTCTTGAGGTATTTGTCGACTATGGTGTTGAGATCGGGCAACTTTTCCTCAAAGAAATGGTTTGCGCCCGAGATCGTCTTGTAGGTGATTTCGATCCCTCGCTGACTCTGCAGCTTGGCCGCTAGCTTTTCGACGTCCTCAGTCGGCACGATGTCGTCTTCATTTCCGTGCACGATCAATCCGGATGCTGGACACGGCGCAAGGAAACTGAAGTCGAGCATGTTCGCCGGAGGTGCGACGGAGATAAAGCTATTGATTTCGGGGCGACGCATCAGCAGTTGCATGGAGATCCAGGCGCCAAAGGAGAAACCGCCGACCCAACACGCTGAGGCGCTCGGGTTAGAGGCCTGCAACCAGTCCAGCGCTGATGCGGCGTCCGATAGCTCACCTTGGCCGTTGTCGAATACGCCCTGGCTCTTTCCAACGCCCCTGAAATTGAACCTCAGTGCCGAAAAGCCCTTATGTACGAATGCATGAAACAGGTTGTACACAACCTTATTGTTCATGGTTCCGCCGAATTGTGGGTGCGGGTGAAGGATCAGCGCTATGGGTGATTGGGGCGCGTTTGGTTGGTGGTGATAGCGGCCTTCGAGGCGGCCTTCCGGACCAACGATGTTAACTTCTGGCATTCAACCTCCAAGCGCACGGTGCGTACCGCGATTTATCTGTGATGTACCCAGGCAAGGCATACATTTCGTGTAAACGGTTGGCAAGGCCACCATTGGTGGGGTTCCAACCCGGCTCAAGTCATTGACTGGTATGTCTAGCTAACCTATATCCAAGAAGATAGGTGCCGAAGGCCCTTGGGCGTACGGGTAATCACTCAGCTCGAAGTTTTGTCGGCACCCTAATATTATCGTGGGGATGCCAATGTTCAATACCATTGGCGCAGATGTGCGGGCCGTATTCGATCGCGATCCCGCAGTTCGGTCAAAGCTCGAGGTTGTCCTGTGCTATGCAGGCTTCCACGCGGTGTTGTTTTATCGCGCGGCAAACTGGTTCTGGGCGCGGAACTTGAAGCTATTGGGTCGATTTACATCACACTTGGGTCGATTCTTTTCTGGGATCGAAATCCATCCAGGTGCGCAAATCGGCCGAGGCTTCTTCATCGATCATGGTATGGGTGTTGTGATTGGAGAGACCTCCATCATCGGCGAGAATGTCACGCTGTATCATGATGTTACGTTGGGTGGGATCGCCCCGGCTGTCGACAGCCACACCCAAGTCAACGAAAAGCGGCACCCCACATTGGAAGACGGCGTCATCGTAGGCTCCGGTGCACAGGTTCTCGGTCCAATCACGGTAGGTGCGAACGCCCGGATTGGAGCGAATTCAGTGGTTCTGAAGGATGTCGCGCCAGGAAGCACGGTCGTAGGGATTCCCGCCCGAGTGGCCGGGGCAGCCGCCAAGAGCGACCCTCCGAAGCGATTTGATCCTTACGGAACACCAGTTGACGAAGACGCAGATCCGATCGCTCGGCGCATCGACGCATTGTTGGACAAGGTACAGTCCCTGAGTTTGCGCGTCGCTGAGTTGGAAGAGGAGAAACGAACGGGAGAGAGATCAATCTCGTGGCAGTCTGAACCTGAAGGCACTGTTGAAATTGCCCCCGAGGACTCTCCCGACTGCAATAATTAGGTTTCTCGCGATTGCGGAGCCCGAGAAAAATCACATCGGATTGAGTACTCAGGTATGCGCCATACCGTAGACCTCGGTACCAAGGGACGGTACGCCGTGATGGCCATGGCGGAGCTTGCCCTCCACAGTTCTGGTCGTCCGGTCGCCTTGGCTGAGATTGCTCAACGGCAGGACATTTCGCTGTCCTATCTGAAACAGCTGCTCACCAATCTGCGCAAGAAGGGCATGATTAAGAGTACACGGGGACCAAGATGGGGTTATGTCCTCGATCAATCTCCAGCTGACATCAGTG
>MDTE01192318.1_pt1 | contig 22956 bp, 18 predicted proteins | sample 811231 | NCBI WGS metagenome assembly MDTE01 (sample SAMN05326651, study PRJNA326480) | marine metagenome | isolation source: seawater | place: Indian Ocean: Red Sea | collected 2010 | reverse complement strand
TTTATTAAAGAAAAAAATTTAGGATTTAAATCTTTAGATACAGTTTGGACTCTTCCCGTACCATCAACATGAGTTACTGCAGGTATTAGATTTCTCTTTTTTTCTATAATACTTTCAACTGCAGACATATAAGGATTTTTAAAATTTGTATCAAACCAATTTTGCTTCTCACTTTCAATTATAGAAGGTGCAAAAGGCCTGAAATTTTCTCTTCTCTTTATTTTTAAGTTAATGATTTCTTTTATATTTTTTTCACATGGATTAGCTAATATTGATCTGTTACCAAGAGCTCTTGCACCGAATTCCATTCTTCCTTGAAAATATCCAACAATTTTATTTTCGTATATTGAATTTACTATTTTTTCATTCAAATCAGATTGATTTGGAATAAAAATAACTTTAAATGAATCAAGCTTTTTGTTTTTTTTTATTTCCTTTTCTATTTCCAAATTTGAAAAATCATTACCCAAAAAGGGTGACTTTAAATTTGATACTTTTTGTTTTTTTTGGTTAAGAAAATATAATGCTGATCCAATTGATCCACCACCATCACCTGGAGCATATGGGATAAAAACATTTTTAAAAATATTACTTTCCACTATTCTTTTATTAGCTAAAGAATTCAGAGCACAACCACCCGCATATACTAAGTTTTCAGAATAATTCATTTTAATTATGTCATTACATATATCTAAGAGTTTTTCTTCAAAAATTTTTTGGACCGATTTTGCAATATTTTTTTTTAAATTATTATCATATTTAATCTCATCTTTAGTATTTACATTAAATATTTCACAAATTTTATTATTAAATAACTCTGGTTGTTTTGGAGAACCTTCAAATTTGTAAACAAAGTTCTTATTTGTATGATTAAAGTATTTTAAATTTAGTTTTAAATTTTTATAATTAAGAAATAGATTATTTTTTATTTTGTCAAAAAAAACAGGACTACCATATGAAGATAATCCCATAAATTTGTATTCGTCTCCATATCCATTAAAACCAGATAATTGCGTAAATGCTTCATACAAAACGCCCAATGAATCTGGGAAGTATATTTTTTTGACAAACTCTATATTTTCATTGTTACATTTTGCAATGGCTAAACTTACAAAATCACCAAAACCATCGATAGAAAGGCCTATAGCTTTATCAAATCCTGACGGAAAATAAGCTGATGCAATATGAGATAAATGATGATCTATATAATTTATTTTTACTTTCTTAGAAATTTTTTCAGGAAAAAAATAATTATTTATTTCATCTATTATAAAATATTTTTTTTTTAATCTTTGGTAAATTTCAAATTTTTTTTTTCCGAAAATATAATTGCCAAATAAATATAAACTTTTTTTTAATATATTTGATTTTGGATTGGTATTAATAGTAATATCTGTAATATCTGAAATTTTTAAATTTAAATTATCTAAGCAATTTTTTATTGACCCAGTTGGTAAACCTGCCCAATGTTTTACTCTATTTAATCGCTCTTCTTCAATTGCAAATAATAATTTACCATCTTTGATTATGCATGCAGAAGAGTCTGCATGGTTACAATTTAGTCCAAGAACTATACTCATTTATTGATTGTGTTTTTTTCTAATTTCTGAGTAAATCCAATTGTAAGTTTTTTCTAAACCCTGATAAAGAGTAAATTTTGGCTCCCAATTTAGTTGTTTTCTTATTAGAGTATTATCACTATTTCTTCCTCTTACACCTTTGGGTTTATCTAATTGATAATTTTTTTTTACTTTTTTACTTGAAATGTTCTCTATTTTATCGATCATATCATTTATTGATACTTTTTCTTCACTTCCAATATTGATTGGTCCATGGAAATTAGAATCAAATAATTTTAAGGTTGCTTCAACGCAATCATCAATATACAAAAAAGATCTTGTTTGTTCACCATCACCCCATACATCAATTAAATCCTCATTTTTTATAATTGAATTTATAATCTTTCTGCATAGAGCTGCGGGTGCTTTTTCCCTGCCACCATCATAAGTTCCGTTTGGTCCATAAATATTATGATATCTTGCAACTTTTACATCCAATCCATAATCTTCAAGAAAATGTCTACACATTCTTTCGCTGAATAATTTTTCCCATCCATATCCGTCTTCTGGGTTAGCAGGGTAAGCATCAGATTCCTTTAAACCTTGAATAGTAGCATCATTTTGTAAGTCTTTATTGTATGCACATGCGCTAGAAGAAAAAAAATATTTTTTTATATTGAATTCTTTGCAAGCCATCAACAAATGTGTGTTTACCAAAACTGAAAGCATACAAAGAGCTTTATTGTTTTCTATAAATCCCATACCACCCATATTACAAGCCATATTTATTACATGATCAACACCCTCAACCATTTTAAAACAATTATTTTTATCTGACATATCAAGAGTGAAATTTTCCGATGCCTCAAATGTTTGAAACCAATCTTCTTTTTGTTTGATGTCTACTGCTCTAATATAATATCCTCTGTTTAATAATTCCTTAACTAAATGACCTCCAATAAAACCACCAGCACCAGTAATGAGTATTTTTTCCATTTTGTTATATTTATATAAAGTTAATTAAATTTTTTTATTGTTTATTTTTTTAGCTTATTTATTAAATTAAGTTGCTATAAGCAAGATAATTTATGAAACTAGCAATAGATTTAATTTGCACTGGCAATAATAGTGGCACAAAGTCATACAATTCAAATTTTTGTAAAAGTTTTTCTGAATGTTTACTGGAAGATAATGTAACTATTTATATATGTAATAATTTATATAATGAGATCAAAAATGATCTTAGGATTAATAAAAAAATTCATTACGAGATAAAATCTAATATTCTGTCAATAACTTTTTTTAGATTAATATGGATGCAATTTATTTTACCTATTAGTTTGAAAAAAAATAATATAGATATTCTTTATTCTCCAATGAATTTTATTCCTTTAATTATTAAAAGATTAAATATTAAGAGTGTATTGTGTTTACACACTAATTTGCCATGGGTTCATTTTGAAAAAATGCCAGGAAATATTATAAGAAAAATTTTTACAAAAAAAATTATGGAGTTGTCTATTCGTGCTTGTGACAAATTAATAGTTAATTCAAATTATGCAAAAAGTGAAATAATAAATCTTCTTAACTTAAAAGACAAAAGTATTGAAAAAGTTTATTTAGGTGTTGATGATAAGTTTTTAAAAAAAAGTATAAAAAAAAAAAGATTGGAAAATTTTAATTACAATCAAAATTATATTTTTTCAGTGATGTCATGTGTAAAATATCACAATATACTAAATATATTTAAGGCTTTTAATAATCTTAATAAAGATAGAAACTTCAACTTTAAATTTGTTATTGTAATGCAAATTCTCGACAAAAAATATTACAACACTTTAAAAGATTATATATACAAAGAAGGACTTGATCACTCTATTCAGATATTTGCTAATATAGACAGTGAATATCTACCGGATTTATATAAATTTGCTAGTTTATATTTGTTTACCTCTTACTCAGAAGTTTTTGGATTAACTACTTTGGAAGCAATGACACAAAATTGTAATGTGATTGTTTCAAACACATCATCACTTCCAGAAATTAACTCAAATGCTGCAGATTATTTTAACCCAGATGATATTAAAAATATAGAGGATATTATTTTAAAAAATTTAAAAGATGAAATACATAAAATTGAAATTTTAAAAAATGCAAAATTGAGATATCAATCATTTAGCTGGAAATTAAACGTTCGTGAAACCTTAAAAATAATAAAAAAAATTAATAATTAATTATTTTTTATAAATAATATCAAATGTAAATTTTTTCGTATAATTTAATTTGTCGAGATTTTCATTACCAAGAGGACTTGCATCAATCCAACCATCATAATAAATAAAACCATCTAAATTTCTTTTTTTTGGTGTTTGATACCAATTAATTTCTTTAATATGCGATATTGGATCATTTTTATAATTTGATTTTATTATTCTATTTACATTTTTATTTAACGTGAAACTAAAACATATTATTAATAATATTATGAAATAATTTTTTTTCAGATTTATTGATGAGAAATTAAGAAAAAATGTTATTAATATAATGCCAATCAAATAAAATACATGATGAAACATTCTAATTACAGGAGTTTTTGAGGCTATAAATAGTGATAACATCAACAGTATTAAACTTAAAATAATTATTTTTTTATCATATTTTGCACTTTTATTTTTTTTAAAAATGATAAATGTAAAAAAACAAGAGACAAGTAACACTAAAATATAGTCGAGTAATTGTTTATAATTTGTTAAATACCAATTTTCTATCCAATTCATATTTTTTATATAAACAATTGGAGATAAATTTCCTTGATAAGTATTGTAACTTTTATTAACTACTTCTGCACCAAAACTTAAATTAGAAGCTATTTCTTTACTATTCCACTGCAATACTTCGATGCAAGTTATTTCAATAGGATAAATTAAGCATCCACTTATTAATATATTTTTTAGTGCAAATGAAAGACCAAAAATTAAAATAATTAAAATTTCTTTGCTAGTAAAAAGTAATTTAAGTTTAATTTCATAAATAAAATAAATTAAAGATAAAATTAAAAATGGTAAAAAAATTATTTTAATCGAAAATAGAAAAAATGTTAAAATAAACAAATTTATAAAATGAAAAATCTGAATATTTTTTTTATAAAAAAAATTATTTAAAAAATAATAAATAGTAAATATAATTATCAAAAATCCAGGTCTATCAATTCCAAATTCCTTAAGCCTAGAATATTTTAATATTAGAAAAAAAATCAAAAATGTAAAAATTGGAGTAAAATTTAATTTATTTTTTAAATTACTATTGAATAATATTTTTTTAAATAGAACGCATAAAACAAGAAAAAAAATAATTCCATTTAAGACATGAATATCCTGTAGCAAAGATGTATTAAAATTTAAGTAAGAATGCAATATTAACCAAATAGAGGATAAACCATAATGATGATGAAGAAAATTACTACCGATTATTAACTTGGAATTATCTATATTTGAAATATAGCTAGCATGATAGTGATTTAAATCGTCAGAAAAAGGACTTCCATAAATTAATATTACTGTAAAGATGAATACAAATAAGTAAAAAAAAAATTCAATTTTTTTTATTTCTAGCTTGTAGTAATTAAAATTATTAAATAGAAAAAGTAAACAAATAAGAATGTTGAGATATAAAATATAATTATTTAAAGGTATAATAAAATTAAATATTTGCGCAATAAATCCAGTTATAATCAAGCCAAATAAACTAGTTTCAAAAAAATTTAAATTAATATTATTATTATGAATATATTTAAAATAAATTTTTCCGTTACTATAAATTAAAAATAAAAAAAGAAGGAAATGTAATATTATAATATTCACTTAAGCACTTTTTTTTAAAAATAATAAAATAGAAAAATATATAATTATAGATAATATAAAAGAATAATAAGTTTTTAAAATCGTTAAGCTTAGAATAAAAGGTAAAATTGAAAAAATAATATAAATCACAAAAACATAATTAGCATTTACTTTTTTCATTAGTAAATGATGAAAATGGTTTTTATCAGGTAAAAAAGGCGAAGCTTTCTTTAAAATTCTCTCTATAGAAATTCTCGCAGCGTCTACAGCTGGTAAAAACATTAGTAAAAATATTTCGTCGCAATAGAAAGTATTATAAAAATTATATTCTAGTATAAATAAACTTGCTAAAATAGATGATAAGATTGAAGATCCACTGTTTCCAATAAATAAATCATTTTTTATATTATATATTAAAACAATAAAGGTGCAGATTAGAAAACTTATCAAAAATAAATTATTAAAGTTTCCAAATATTAAAAAGACAAGAATCCAATATAATGAAATTCCTAAAGCTATACCATTAACTCCATCTGAAAAATTTAAAATATTAAAGAAAATATAAATACAAAAAATTGTAAAAAAAATGCTTGCTTGATTTAATAAAATATTAACTTTTAAATCTTTAAATAACAAGTTTTTTACCAATAAATCTTGATCAAGAGGCAAAATTAAAAATAATAGAGAAAAAATTATTAAAGTTTTTTTTAAAGGCGAAATTCCATTCTTATCATCTATAAATCCTAAAATAAAAAACACTAAATAGAGAAAAAATAAGATTAAAATTAGTTTGAATTTTAAATTTGAGTAAAAACATAAGAACATTAAAATTGAGCAAACATATAATAATATTATAGGTCCTCCCAATAAAGGAATTGGCTTAGTATGAATTTTTCTATTATTATCAGGTTTATCAAAAATTATTAAAGCACTCTCTTTTTTTTTTAAAGACTCAATTAAAATAATTGATATAACTGAAATAATTATATTAAATATATAAAATTCATAATTAATATTCATGTCTTTAAGCGTAATAATACCTGTATATAATGAAAAAAAAACTATTCAAATAATATTAGATAAAGTCCTTAGGTTTAAGGAATTAGAAAAAGAAATAATAATTGTAGATGATTGCTCTACTGATGGTACCTCAGATATTGTTGAATTATTGAGCAAAAAACACCCCGAGATAAAGTATATAAAAAACGAGAAAAATCTTGGAAAAGGAGCGGCAATCAGAAAGGGATTAGAAATTATATCAAAGGATATTGTTTTAATTCAGGATGCAGACTTAGAATATGATCCTAAAGATTATTCTAAATTATTAGCACCTATTTTAGAAAAAAATGCTGAGGTGGTTTATGGGTCAAGATTCTTAGGTGGTGGGCCAGTAAGAGTTCATCTTTTTTGGAATTACGTTGCTAATAAAATTCTTACATTAATTACGAATATACTTGTTAATATGAATTTTACTGACATGGAAACTGGATATAAATTATTTAAATCAGAAGTAATTAAGTCAGTTGAATTAAAAGAGAATTCATTTGGTATCGAGCCTGAAATAACAATAAAACTTGCTAAAAAAAAATATATTTTTTTTGAGGTTCCTATTTCGTACTATGGAAGAGGTTATGATGAAGGAAAAAAAATAAAAACACTTGATGCTTTTAAAGCACTTTATTGTTTATTTAAATATTCATTTATTAAAAATTAACAATACATGATTTCAAAATATGTTTCTGCATTTAAAAAAAATTTTTTGTATATTGATTACTTAATTTTTGGAATAATTTTTGCAATCATTTTAGGTAATTCAATTATTAATATATTCAATTTTTTTATTTTTATATTTTATATTTTTTTAATGTTTAATTTTAGATTAACTAAAAATTATAAAAATTTCTATAAAGCATTTTTTTTAATAAGTTTAATTTTTTTTTTAAACATTTTATTTTCAATAAATAAATTACACTCATCTATTACATATATAGCTTTCCTTGGTCATTTTGTTTTAATGTTATCTATAATTTTTCTTATAGATAATGATAAATATTTTAAAATAAAATTATCTAAAATTTTATTTTTTTTAATAATATTTGTATCATTAGATACAATTATACAATATTTTACAGGTAGTGATATTTTTGGGTACAAAATATCCAATAGTCATGGTGTTAGGCTTAGTGGTCCCTTTGGAGATGAGTACGTTGTAGGAGCTTTCTTAAGTAAGTTATTTTTTTTATCAATTTTATTTTTAGATTATAAAAAGTTTAGATATCTTAATATTTTATTAATTTTGGTGATATTGATTATTATTATATTAAGTAATGAGAGATCAGCATCTATAATGTTTTTATTTGCTAGTATTGTATATTTAATATTCAATAATTTTTTTTCTATTAAAGAAAAAATAATTAAAATCTTTCTACTTTTATTATTAATAATTAGTTTATTTAATTTAAACCCTCAACTTAAAGATCATTTTATTGACAGAACATTTGAACAAATAGGTGTTACTAAAACAAATCAAAATACTCACAACAATTTTTGGGACAGTCAGTGGGGAGCACATTACCTAACATCTATTGAAATATTTAAAGATAATCCATTTTTAGGATCTGGTGCTGATACTTTTAGGTACGCATGTTCAAATGAAGATTACTCTAATATTAATAGTGCTGAAGCAAGTGTGAGATGTAACACACATCCACATAATATATATATTGAAATTTTATCCGAACTTGGGATTATAGGATTTTTAGTTTTTGTGTGTTTTTTAAGTTATATTTTTATAAAGTTATTAAAAAATTTTTATTTTTTTAATAAAAAATCTAATGAAGAACTAGTTTATATTATCTCATTTATAATTCTTTTTAATCCCATTCAAACAACCGGATCTTTTTTCTCAACATGGAATGGGATATTTTATTGGATATTATTGGGATATATTTTTGCTAGTTTTAAAAAAACTATTTAAAGATTAATTCATACAAATGTATGGTTTCATCATATTTATTTAAAAAAAATCTGCCTGAAAATATTTCATTGTAAGTTTTTTTGTTTAATACAATTATATTCTGAATATTTAAAATTTTTTTAATTTCCTCAACATTTAATTCCTTAGGATAAATTAAAATAAACTTTTGTTTTTTTTTTAGATTATTAAAAAAATATTTATTATCATATTTAATTAGCAAATTGTGCTTAAACAACGGTAAATAATTTTCCAAATAATAATAATTTTCTATAAAGGTTACAATTTTGGTATCGGGATATTCTTTTTCGATTTTTTTTGAAAATTTATAACCATATGCCATTGTATTAAGAACAGATTCTTTATCAAAAAATTTTGCTTTTATAGAAATGCCTGAAAGAACAAATAAAACAATAATCGTAAATAATGATTGAAGCATTATCGCATTTTTAAAATACTTATGGAATGAATTACTAGTATTGTAAAAAATTGATATAAAAATTAATAACGGAAAAAACCATCTATTTTGTAAATTTCCAATAAATAAAAATGATAAAATTAATAAAAATAAAAATATATAAATTTTATTATTTTTATTTTTAAGAAAAAAAATGCCTATAACTCCCAGACCAATTAATTTAAAAATATTCGCATAATCAAAATATATAATATCTTTATCATTTAAATTATTTAAAATGTCAAAGCTTAGAGGCAATATTAGTTTAATAGGAAAAAGTAATAGATTATAAATATTTAATGGATTTTCATATTGAAGTAAAAAAAACTTGAATTCATCAAGCCAATTTGCATTAACATTATAAAAGTCAAGGAAAGGTACAAAAGGGTTACCAAAGATTTTTAACTTTAAAAAAAATAAGGGGAATAAAAATGAAAAAACAAAAAATGAATAAGTCAATACTAAGTAAAAAATTTTTCTAAAATCTTTTCTTAAAAGATAAGCTTGAAATAAAAAAATAACTAAAACAAAAAATGAAAAAACAACTTTAATTGCAATTGAAAAAATTAATATAGAACTTATTAGCTGATGAACTTTAAATTTTATTTTGTATTGATTTAAAATTAAATAAGCAAATGAGTAAATAATTGAAAAACAAGGTAGAAAATAGATTTTTTGAGTAGAAATCATACTTAAAAGATAAGGACTTGTTAAAACTATTAAATTTCCAATATTATTTGAACCAACTTTAAATTTCTCAAAAATATAAATGTTGCTAATTACTAGAAATAATAGATATGAAAAATTTAATAAAGATGAAGTATTTTCAAAATTAAAATTTAATCCAAAAAGATTTATAAATTCTATTGCACCAAAATAAGTATAATCCAAAGTAATATATTCATAAAATTTATCATTTATAATTTTTTTTGGTATTTCTAAATGGTATCTTAAACTGTCTATATCAGCTGGAGGAAGCATAGCGGAAAGTAAGAACAAAAATAAGATTAAAATTATAATATAAAATAGATAATTTTGTTTTTCTAAAAACAATTTAATTTTTTTTATTTCTATAAGAGATAAGAAATTATAGAATCCTAAAAGTGAGCAAAGAATTAAAATAAAAATACAAAAGGGTTTAGTATTTAGATTTAGAATAAATAAACAAATTAAAAAAAAATATAATATTCCAATAATTTTTGTAAAAATAAATACAGAAATAATAACGTTATTTTCTTTATAGTATTTTTTATCTAAATAATTTGAAACAGAAAAGACGCCAAAAATAAAAAAAAAAGAAACAATTAAATTCATAATTTAAAATAAGAATTATAAGAAAAAAAACTCATTTATATATATTTTTTTTAAATCTACGTTATATGTAAACAATGTATGAATTAATTTATAATAAAAATTTTTTTTATAATTTTTTACCAAGTTTTTTAATAATTTTAAGTTTAATTTTAGTATCTTTTAATAATTTTAACTTTACTAAACATAAAATTCAAATTTTTGGCAATACTAGACCTATTATAATTTTTTATAGTTTTTTCGCTTTAGCAACTATTGTATTTAACCTATTGATAATATTTGATAATTTTCAGATTTTGAAAATTTTTAAATATTTTTTATTCACCTTATGTATAATTTTTTTATTTAATTATAAATTTTTCATTAACAATTTTAAAGAACTTAAAATTAGCAGGGATGAAGTTTTAATTTTAATTTCATTATTTTTATTTTTTTTTATCTCAATTTTACCCTTATCAGATACCGATAGTATAGCTGTACACCTTAGATCAGCAACGTACATTTTTTTAAATGGATTAAAAAACTTAGATTTTGCTCTTAACCACGAATTTCTGTCCATTTCAAATGCTGAAATTTTATTGTTATTTTCTCCTATTTTACAGAGTGATAATTTTGGCTCACAATTAAATTTTTTTGCATTAATTCTTTTTATTCTAGTTTATCGGAATAAATTTTCTTTTATTCAATTTATTCTTACGTGCCCAGTAATGATTTTTTTAGTATCAACACAGAAATTACAACTTTTTTTTGGTATTTTATATTTGTACTTATTTATTTTAGTATTTGAAAAAAAGATAAAATCAAAAATAGAAATTTTTTTCTTTTTATTTTTATTAGCTTTTTATTCATCGGGAAAAATTAATTATATATTATTTTCTATTCCACTTTATCTCTATTTTTTGTTTTCTTTAAAAAAATATTTCAAATTCAATATTTTAATAAGTTTAGTTGTATTCTTTATTATACTTTTTCCAATTTTTTTTTTAAAGTTTAAATATTTTGGTAATCCAGTAGCTCCATTTTTTGATAATTTTTTTGGCTCATCAAGAATTATTTTTCAAGAGTATCAAAATAATTTAAGAAGTTCTCAAGGCTGGCTAAATAATTTTAAAGATGTCTCAATTTACATTCAACCCTTTTTTCCAATAAAATTTAGTAACATTACTAATACTCTCGGATTAATTTTTTTGTTATTATTTTTTAATTATAATTTACAAAAAAAATTAAATTATTTTCCTGCTATATTATTTATTCTTATATTATTAACTGGCCAGATATTACCAAGGTATTATTTTGAAGCTTTTCTAATTTTGATATATTTTTATAATAGCAATAATAACAAATTAATTTATTTTATTAATAATATCCAATATGTTTGTGTGATAGTTTTTTGTTCGATTTTTCTTTATATTAGCTATTTTCAATTAAATGTTTTATTCGATAAAAATAATTTCATGAAAAATTTTTCATATGGCTATTCCAATTTTTCAAAATACAGTAAATTTTTAGATTTTGGAAATGTATTTGTAAAAAGTGATGGAAGGGGAAATATTTTTTCTGAAGATAGAATATATCCAAGAAATTCTTTAGAAATTCAAAATTTAGAACCAATTAATTCAAAAAATTTAACTTCATTTTTTAAAGATAAAAATATTAAAATTTATATATCAATAGATAACAAATTAATTTCAAGATGTATTAGTTATAGTATTATTGATAAAATTAATTTAATTGATGCTAGAAGAAATTTTTTAATTAAAAATACGTATTTAGTGAATGTTTACAATATTGATCATAGTAAGTGTTAAATTTTACATTTACTTAAAATAATTTTTATATCTTTTTTGACATCTTTATTAGTAATTGGAATTAATTTTTTAGATTTAAAAATATTAAATTTAGAAAAAGATTTGTTGTAAAAAATTTTAAGATTAAATGATAAACAGTCTTGAAAAAAATAACTAAATAAATTTTCAGGATTATTTAATGCACATCTACTTTGTGAAATAATTTGTTGTGCCTTAACTCTTTTTATATAACCAAAATTTTTTACATTTTTTATATAAATTTTATCTCCCAATATTGCAATTTTATGGCCATTTAAAATCAATTCTTTAACAATTGTATTAATATAAATATTGTACGACTCTGTTAGGTTTCTATAATAAATAATTAAGTCAAATTTTTTGAGCTGGCTTGGTTTCTTTTTTTTAAAATCGTTTAATATAAAGTTAAATTTATGCGAATTATTTTTTTTAAAATATTTTTTTTCATAAAAATTGTTTGAAAAAATTAAATTTTTGTATCTAATATTTATTATACAAATACTTAATTTTTCAAAAAAACTTATTAAAATTCTATCTCTGTTAGTTGTCCCGGTTATTGGACCTAAAATTGTACCTGGTGGTAAACAAAAAAATAAAACAAAATTCCATAGGGGTAGATAATTTATATAGGAAACTTTTTTTGAATTTATATATAAAAACCAAAGCTTTAATATTCCAACCATAGGAAAAATATATTTATGATATATACCTCCATAGTTTGTAAGATTTTTTTTAAAGTTATTATTTTTTTGAAATTTATTTTTTTTATTAATATTAAAAAAAATACAATTTGGTTTTAATTTTTTATAATATCTAATATAAGATCTTGCTAAAATACCTTCACCACTAATGTTGGAGTAGTCGCATGCCCAAAAATAAATTTTTTTTTTTCTCATATTGTATTGAAAATAGAATATATGTTTAATTAATAATAAAAAAATGAAAAAAAAAATTATAAAATTCCATAAAATAAATTTCTATAATTATGATATAAAAGATATTTATGAAATAATAATAAATAAAGGAGGATACCTTGTTGCTCCAGCTGCTTCAGCTCTTTCTAAAATTAAAGAGAATAAAACTTATCATAAATCATTAATTAATTCAAATATAGCAATATTTGATAGTGGATTTTTTTGTATTCTTTTAAGAATTTTTAAATTTGAAAAAATTAATAAATTATCGGGATATAAGTTTTTAAAATATTTTTTAAACCAAAAAAAAATAAAGAAAAAAAAAAATATTATTAATTGATCCAACATATAAAGAGAGTTTATTAAACAAAAAGTTTTTACTTAGTAAAAATTTCTCAAACACTAAAAGTTATTTAGCACCGATTTATAATAATTCGAATGTCAAAGATTACAAATTACTATCACAAATTAAAAAATATAAACCTACAATTATTATTATTAATATTGGAGGTGGAGTCCAAGAAATTTTGGCAGAATTTCTAAATCGTGAAATTAATTATAAAATAAGTATTATTTGCACTGGTGCAGCAATTGGTTTTTTAACTGGATCTCAAGCCCCCATAAATAGTTTTATAGATAAAATTTATTTCGGATGGTTAGTAAGAATAATATTTAATCCAAAACAATTTTTTATAAGAACTTTAAAATCTTTTACTTTAATTAAATTATTTTTTTAGGTTTTTATTTTTTTTATAATTAAAATAGTTAATTTCACAAATTAATGACGCTGTTATAAATAACATGTAGTCAATAGAAAATATTCCTAAAGATGTTTCTAAAATTCCCCTTAAAAATAATATAATCAAAATTAAACATGAAAAAATTAAATAGTAATCCTGACTATGGAAAATTATTTTTTTTAAAAAAATAAAATATATAACCAAATATGCTGATCTTAATGATAATAGTATAATTAATATTAGTCCAATATATCCAGAGGATGCCAATGCATAGAGGAATAAACTAGAGGCACTCATATCAATTATGTATCTGTCACCCATTGGTCCATGTCCCATAAAATTTTTTTTTGTATCGTTAAAAATATTTTTCCAATGAAGTGTTCTAAATGATGAAAAAGATTTTGGATCTGTATCTCTAAATAATTCATTAGGTTTTATGTTATTATTTTTTTTTCCTAGTGATGATGTATTGTTTGTTGATTGATAGGATTTATTTATAATTTTGTTAGTTTTTAATGTGTCAAGGAGGTCTGTATGTGAAATTAAATACCTTGAATAATTTAATGTTACAAACAATAGAAATGGTAAAAAAATATAAATAATTAATTTTTTAAATTTTGTTATTTTATTTGTTTTAGAGTAAAACAAATATATTAAAATTGTTAAAGGCCATAAAAATAATATTGTTCTTGATTGAAATAAAATAATAATTAGAGAACATAAAATTATAATTACATCACTTACTATTTTTAATTTTATATCTTTAAACTCAAATACAAGAAAAAATGTCAATAAAATTAAACTGGTTCTCGCTAATCCAGTTGGTCTAGGAAGTGAGAAATCATGATTAAATATGACAGGCCACATATTATAAAAGCTCAAGTGTGAAGAAAAAAAATTTTTGAAAAAAGGAATTGTGTATCTTATTAAAACAATTGATAAAATTATAATTGACAAATTAACAACAATTTTAGAATACGAAAAGTTTTCATTTGAAATCAAATAAACTAAAATTAATGAAATTAAACTTTGATAAATCCAATAAATATTTATAACGCTATTGTCTGAAACAATTAATGAAATTAATTGTGTCAATATGAATAAATTTATTAAAAGAATACTAAAGTTGCTGTAAAAAAAATTTTTATTATAATTAATTTTTTTTATAAAAATAAATAATAAAAAAATTGACAATATTAGAGGTATAATAATTCTCAAAGCTTTTATTAAATTATCTGCTCTTATATCTAATTTATTTAAATCAATAAGAAATAACTCAATTTGTTCAGGATTAATCCCAATGCTTAACCAAATAAAAATCCATAATGTAAAATAAAAGTATAACTTTAAATTATTAAAAGAATTTATTTTCATATCTTAATATTTTTAACGAATTTATTAAATATTAAAGACATATCATATTTTTTTTTGTAATAATTTGATGTTTTAGAAAGCGTATTTTTTAATTTTTTTTGCTCAATATTTTTAATATAATTATTTATTTCATTTATATTTTTGTATAAGATAGGTTGATCTTTTGAAATTAAGTCAATCCCATTAACTCCATTTTTATTTGTAATTATTGTTTTTCCCAAAGCCAAACATTCAATAACTTTTAATTTTGTACCGGTTGCTTTTTTTAATGGAAATAACAAAAAACCACATTTAGAAATTATATAATTTAATGATTTTTTGCTAACATTTTTAAAATATATAATTTCATTTTTTTTTTCTTTTTTTGTAGGAAATCCCTCACCTGTAATTATTAACTTATATTTAGGAAATTTTTTTTTTATTTTGGGATAAATTTTTTCTATTAAAAGATCGATTGCTTCTTTATTTGGAGTAAACCAATAACTACCAATAAACATGTAATATTTCTTTGGTAATTTAAATTTTGGCTTCCTTTTTTTTAATCTATTTATATTAATTCCATTTTCTAAAATATAAGATTTTAAATTATATAATTGTTTTATTCTTTTTTGATCAACTTTTGATACTACAGTAGCAAAATTAGAGAATTTAAAGATTAATTTTTCAAAATATTTAGTAAGTGAAATAATTATTATATTTTTATTTTTTTTTTTTCTAATGTCATATTCGATATTATGAGAGTGATAAATGACTATTATTTTTTTTATAAATATTTTACATAAAATAAAAAATAGAAAAGAATAGCCAACCCAACTTGCACCTTCTATTATTATTATTTTTTTTTTTACATTTTTAAAGTATTTTTTGATTTTAAAAACAAATTTTATAATACAGGTAAATTTAAAAAAAAATCTTATGAAATCTAATTTTATATTTTGATCATTAATTTCAAAAAGTTTTTTATTAGATTTAATAGCATTTAAAACTCCCAATGAGACTTCTGCCGCTCCATTACCACCCTTTGAAGCTGTATAGAAACAAACGATAGCATACTTTTTCATTTTATTAAAAATTCTTTTTTAAAAAATTTGAATGGTTTTATTAAAGTCAAAATAACAATCATAATAAATGCAGCGAAGATCGACATAAAATTAAAATCGATTAAAGAAAACAATAGGACTGAAGTAAATAAAAAATTTTGTATTATTAATAATTTGAAATTAAGTATAAATTTTTTTATTTGAAAAATTCTTATTTTTAATAAAATAAACTCTTTTATGAGTAAAATAATTGCAAAGTAAAAAATATTTTTAAAATAAATACCCACAAATAGAGCAATTAAAAATGGTAAAAATGTTATACTTTCTAATTTAGTATTTTTTTTCTCAATTGAAGTTGCTTCATAGAGAGAAATAATAATATTAGAGCAGCTTCCAAGAAAAGTTAAAGTTAAAAATATTTTAAATAAATCTAATATCTCTTTACTATAACCGTCTTTAAGCCACCACATTAAAACTATTTCATAAAATGGCAATGTTACAATTATGATGGATGCTGTTAAAAAATAGAACATATAAAAATTTGCTGAAAATATTTTCTTTTTTTCTTCAGTCTTTCCTCTAATAGATAGTTTTGGTAAAATTACCGATATTATTGCATTTGAAAAAATTGTCATTTTTGCTGCTATTTGTTGTGATATTGAATAATTTATCAACATCGTTGCACCGATAGATAATTTGATTATGTATTTATCAAAATAATCATAAACTTGATTATAAATGGAATTTAAAGTCATCCACTTAGAATGAAAGATAAAAGTTTTTCGATAATTAAAATTTAAACTTACTTTTTTAAAATAATTTTCTTTAAATAAAATAATAAATAAAAGCAATAAAGAAAAAAGTTTAATTAAAACTGAAATATTAAACAAGTTATTTATTATATATTCATTATAGTCTTTAAATAATATAAGAATACCAGGGATTGAAATTGACAAACTGTAAAACAATAAATTAGTTAAGCTTGTTGATTTAAATCCCCTGATTCCTCTTACAATGTATTCCAATGTTATGTATAATATTGTAAAAAATAATCCAAATATAATAGAGATATTTAAATCAAAAAATTTAAAATACTTTGAAAATATTAGTAAAATTAAATAAATACTTACTGAACTAAATATTCCACTAATTGCTGTATAGAAAATTGTTGTAAAAATTATATTTTTTTTTATTTTTTTATTTAAATTTTGAATTTTGATTGATGCTATTTTGCCTAGCTGAAAGTTGAATATCATTCCCAAAGTAAGTATAAAATGTTGGATCAGATAATTTGCATATAACTCTTTTGGTATTAAATTAATAAAAATTGGAATAGTAAAGAAAGTTAAAATTATAGATAATATACCAGGAAAAACTGTGTATAGAATATTCTTGGTATGTTTATTGGACAAAAATCCCATTCTTTATTTTCCAAGTTTCTTTATTTTTTTTTTCGAAAGAAAAATCTTTATTTAAATATAAATTTAGCCAATCTGCAAAGCTTAAAGCTTGTGAGTTGTTAGTTGTATAATTTTTTAAAAATCTTTGTTCATATTTCCAATGATATTTAAACCAAAAAAAATCAATTGACGATGGCTCAATAATACAAAATATCTCTGAACATTTTTTCCACCAATCTTCTAAAGTCCAATCTAGATTTAAACCTAAAGATTTAAGAAATCTCGCACACAGAAATATTTCATTTATTACTGCAGTTTCATTAATTAAGCATGGGTAATTTCCAAAATTTTTTTTTAAAGAAATTTCATACATTTCATTATTAAAATACTTTAATAAATTATCTGTATTACTAAATAACAAAATATCACTTAATCCGTATACTCTAAATTTTCTAGTATCTATCGAACATGAAATAATTCTTTCATTTAAATTTTTATAATTTTCATCAATAGGAAATATTTTTTGTAAATTTTTTAAATGATTTATTGTATTATTATTATAAATTCTACAATCTGTTCTTGTTTTTAAACAAAACTTTAAATTTAATTGTTTAGCATAGTTTAATGCATTATATGTTGATATTATTTGTAGATTTGTATTAAAAATATTATTTTTTGGTTTCTCATTTTCAATAATAGAAATTTTATCTTTATATTTAAGATTAATTTTTTCACTTACATCACCTTTCCAAGTAGATAAAATGATTTTTGAATTTTTAAAATTTTTTAAATATAAGTCTATTGTTTCTGATACAAAATCTTTTATGCCATATAAACTTCCTTGAATAATAATAGCTGTATCTTTTTCATCAAAAATTTTTTCTTGTTTAGCAATATTTTTTGATTTTTTTGGTCTAATTGTGTATGAAATATAATTATCTTTTGAAAAATCCAATACAAAACCTTTCTCATCATTAACAATTTTTTTACCATGAATATTCTTATTAAATTTAATTAATATAGTGTTATTAAGCAATTTTTTTAAATATCCATTGTCTCTTATTTGAATTAATTTATTTGAAATTTTTGGAAAATTTTTTTTTAAATAAGTTTTTACTAAACTAAAAATCATTTATATTGAGCACTAATTTTTACTCTTTGAATGATATTTTAAAAAATAATCAAGATCCTCTGGAGTTCCCAATCCCCACATTGAGTCAACGCTTTTTATTTTTACTCTTTTTTTGTCCTTGATTGCCTCATTGTAAACTGGACATACATAAAATTCATTGTTAACTCTAATATTTTTAGCTATCATTTGATTTGCATATTTAACAAAATCTTTGCCATGTTTCCAATAATAAACACCTACCGTAGCATTATTTGAAATTACTTTTTTCTCTGCAACTCTAATTACATTGTTATTCTTATCAACTTTAGCATATGACCATTTTGGATGAGTTGCAGTGAATGTAAGAATAGCTCCATCAACTTTATTAGTTGAAAAACTATACATGCTTTCAGATGTATTCCACTCGATGAATTGATCTGAATTAGATATTATTAACGGTTTAGAATTATTAATGTATTTTTTTGATAATAATACTGTACAAGCAGCTCCATCTGTAAGTTTATCAATTGTAATTATTTTGCATTTTGGCGTTATAATATTTAAGAAACTTTTTAAATTATATTTTTCTAAATGTTCTTTTTTTACAATATAAATAAAATTACCTTTTAGACCAAGACTTTCCACAACGATTTGTATCATTGGCTTTTGGTGTACTTCTATTAATGGTTTTGGGAAAGTATATCCAGCCTTAGCAAACCTACTACCCTCGCCAGCCATAGGTATCACAATATTTAAATCGTTATCGTCCCATGTATCTAATTTCTCAGAATATATTTTTTCATTTTGTACAAAATTAATAATGTTATTATAATTAACTTCATTAAGATTTTTGATAGGCAATAATTTTGCTCCAGCTTCTTTCGCCGCTATTCTTCCATTATGAGAGTCCTCTAGAATTAGGGTATTTTTTGGTTTGCTATTAAGATTAATTATACACCTTAAATAAATTTCAGGATGAGGCTTTGGATTTTTTATTGATTTGGTTGAAATACTAAATTTAACAAATTTTTTAATTTTAAGTTTTTTAATTGCAATTTCTAAAGTTTCTTCGATTGCATTTGTAGCAATTCCAATTTTAAATTTTTTTGATAAAACTTTTAATAAATTAAAAATTTTTATATCAAATTTAATATTTTTATTTAATAATTTTCTAGTGATTTCATTTTTTTTTTCAGAAATTTTTTTAAAAGAAGACTTTAGAATTATTTTTTGTTTATTTAGTATTTCCAATTTTTTTTTTGTAGGCAAACCATCAAATTTTTTTAAATGATCCTCGTAGCTTATTTGATAATTTATTTTATTTTCTTTAAGAGATTTATTAAGAGCTAAAAAATGTATTTTTTTAGAATCTATCAATACACCATCTAAATCAAATATTATTGTATCTATCATAATAATCTTTTATATAATCTGAGCAAATTCCCAAACATTCTGAATTTTTAATATTAGTTTTTTCTGGTAATACAAATATACTTTTTTTAGACAGTTTTGTTCCTGGATAATTCCAATAGTATCCTTTACTTGTTAATACCACTTTGTCTTCCTCATGCCAAAAGAAGTTTAGATTTGTTTCTCCAAGTTTATAAAAACAATCTAAATTTTTAGTGTGTATCCAAAGCTTATTGTTATTTAAAAATTCCATATTAATGATGTATTGAGGCTCGTCATGACCTAGATAAAATTGATCATTTTTAAACCAAACATCTATTTCAACATCAAAATTTTGGTTAATTGCTTCATTGATATATTCTATTTTATTTTCCTCATTAGGATTTGGACCACTGATATTTCCTCTGTGTGAAATGAAAAACATATTTATTATATATTAAATTTATTTATTATATCTAATAGTTTAATTTAATTTTTTTTCTAGGAAAATAAATATTGTGATAAAAAAACCTAATATTTTAAAAAACGTTAACAAATCCAAAATATCCATAATAATCCCAGCTTATAATGAAGAAAATACAATAAAAGAAATATTAAAAAGAATTAATAAGATAAAAATTAAAAAAGAGATAATTGTGATTAATGATGGGTCCAGAGATGATACTTTGAATATTTTAAAAAATTATAAAAAAAAATATTTTGATATACTGATAAATTTAAAAAAAAATAAAGGAAAAGGAAACGCAATAAGACAAGGTTTAAAGAAGGCAAAAGGTGAAATTATAATAATACAAGATGCTGATTTAGAATATAATCCAAAAGATTACTATAATTTAATAAGACCAATTATAAAAAATAAAACAAATGTTGTGTATGGCTCTAGGGTTCTAAAAAAAAGTAAAAGAATAATATCAAATAATTTTACAAATAGATTAAGAGTCTTGGCTAATTATTTTTTAACATTTTTTTCAAATCTCATTAACAATCAAAGCCTAACTGATGCCCACACATGCTACAAAGTATTTAGGAGAAATCTTGTAGCAAAATTGAATTTGCAAGAAAATGGTTTTAGTTTTTGTCCTGAAATAACCACAAAACTCTCAAATTTAAGAGAGGATATTATTGAAATCCCTATATCCTACAAAGGAAGAGAATATAATGAAGGAAAAAAAATTAAGTTTTCAGATGGTATAGAGGCTATACTGACAATAATTAAGTATAAATTAACTTAATTTTTTTAATAAAGATATTAATTGTTAAACTTAAAAATAATAAACTACAAATCCAATTGTTATAGAAACTACCGGAGGGCACCAGAGGCATAATGGGTATCATAAGACTTGTATTGCTAATTAAAATTGAATGATTGTATGAACTTAAATTTTTTTTAAATATAATTTTAAAGTTTTCATAAAGTAAAAAGAAAAAAATAAATAATATAAATAAGAAACTAAATATTCCTGTTTCGCTCAAAAGCTGTAAAAAAGTATTATGAGGATGTGTACTACATCTCTGAGTTAATTTATATCTTTCTTTTTTACATTCCTCTCTAAAAGTTTTGATACCACTCCCAAAAAAAATATTTTCTTTAAATATATAATATGAAGTTAAAATCATATTTTGATGGTTTCTAGAAAAGAACAAAGGTTTGTCTGAGGATTTAATCCATTCTAGATTAAGAGGTTGTACAATTTTTTTTTCTTTTTCATAAATTTGGTTAATCGTCGTATTATAAATTTTCTCTAAATAGTTTGGGAATATATTTAAAACACCGATAATCAAAATAATTATAGAGAATGAAAAAAATATTTTCTTTTTTTTATTTAATGTAAAAAAATAAAAAAAAATAAATACAAAAAAATAAAAAAAAGCTAATCTTTCTGTAGAGAGAATAATAATTATTAATGATGACAAAATTAACAATTCTTTTATTTTATATTTATTAATTAACTCATTATTAACAAAAAAAATTAAAGCTATGCATATGGGAAGTATCCTTGCTACAAAACTTCCAAGCCTCTTTTCATCTCCAAAAAAACTTGTTACATATTTCAAATCTGTATATTTTTTTACATCTTGAAGAAATATATTTTTTTCAAAATAATATTGGATTAATGAGTCTAAAAATAACACTATTAATATCGTGATAATTGAGATTGTTAATACTTTTATAGTTTTGGGATATTTATAAAAAATATATGAAACAACTAATAAAAATAAAAAAAATCTAAAATAAAAAAAACTTGATAAAAAAGAATTTTTTATAATTGATGAATTTAAAAGACTTAAAATAATTATTATAAAAAATGTAGAAAATAAAAATATTTCTTTTTTATAATTTAATATCAAAAAATTATAAAATTCTTTATCCTTAAAAAATTTATAAATGAAAATTATACCACACAATATTACAATTAAATCAGGCATCAGTGGGCCTGTGGTCAATAATATAGGAAAAAGAATAATTGAAATAAAAACTATTTTTTCATCCAATTTTAAAACTTTAAAATAATTTTTTGTTGATGTCATAGTTTTTTTTTATTTAAAATTAATTACACATATTTTTACTTTTTAAAAAAGATATAAGATATATGATAAATATTTAAAAATTTAACTAAATACCATGAAATATGAATTTTTTATTGCTTTACAATAACACAAAAGATTTGTATTAAGACTTGCCTGGTGATTATTGCGAAAGTGTAATACCCGATTCCATTCCGAACTCGGAAGTCAAGCCTTTCTGCGCCGATGGTACTTTGTCTTAAGACATGGAAGAGTAGGACATTGCCAGGCTATCTAATTTAGAGAAATTAAAATTATGAAAATTAAAAGTTCGTTAAAATCAATAAAAAAAAGAGACTTAAATTCTAAATTAGTGAGAAGAAGAGGTAGAGTTTACGTTATTAATAAAACTAATCCAAAATTTAAAGCAAGACAGAAGTAGTTTTTATGGATAATGAAAACCATAAAAAGACTTGGAATAATTTTACAAAATTTG
>MDTE01061715.1_pt1 | contig 22956 bp, 20 predicted proteins | sample 811231 | NCBI WGS metagenome assembly MDTE01 (sample SAMN05326651, study PRJNA326480) | marine metagenome | isolation source: seawater | place: Indian Ocean: Red Sea | collected 2010 | reverse complement strand
TGGCGGAATGCTGCAACCGGCCAACACACCCATAAAAACATCACAAAAATCCCGGGGCATCTTGACCATATGCCCCAGAATGGTTACTGTTGAATGCGCCAGCGGAAGTGGCTCACTGGTAGAGCATCTCCTTGCCAAGGAGAGGGTCGGGAGTTCGAATCTCCTCTTCCGCTCCATTATGAGACTAATATGAAATATCCTACGATGATTGCATATGGTTTTTGTTCACTGATCCTAATTTCCTGCGTAAATAGCGTTGATTCTATTCAACAGAACAGAATCGAGTAGTTGCAAAATGAAATGTTTTCATTACGGTAGGAAATTCAGCAATTGGGGCAAGTAATTGATGGAGCTTCCAAAGAGTCCACCCCAGTTGTGATAGAAATTGAAAGTAAAATTATCAACGACTCTAGTGAAATAAAAGATTCACTAGAAACTATTAATGAGCTTACTATTGAATTAAAAGAAGCAAATACATTGACTCAGGAATTGATTGCAACCCCCACTCCAGTGCCTACTTACACTTTATATCCTACTTATACTCCTCACCCTACGTTAACTCCATGGCCTACATATACGCCATTTCCGCCTCCTACCCCGGATGGACTGCATTCATTAGCAGAGGCAAATGATCCAGGTGTACAACCTACGCTTAATCCCGCTACAGGAGGTTTGGATTGTGACTGGATAGATGGACGGTGGCAAAATTGTGTTGATAATCGTTAATAATCACCCACATCGAATCTAATAAGCTGGATTTCTCCAACTGTTGTGATCTCATTAGAGATGAGTTGTTTAAATTCGTCTAGCCCAACTTCGTCTGTTGTTGATCGGTGGACTGGTTGAATACGTTTGTATATGTCCCAGGATTGAGTCCTATTTTGATTGTAAACTCTAAATGTTACGTGACCGTTTGCATAATCATAAGGAGAAAGATTATTCAGAGTGTAGTTAATATAATTGGTAACTATTACTTTGGAAAAAGCTGTTTCTGAAATAGATTCTATGTCCCATGTTATGGTCACATTTCCTGTTTTACATTTAGTAGTTGATGATAAATATACTGTTGGAATAGTACTGGAATACTTGTTAGTACAAGTAGGGTCAACTACAGGTACAGGAGTTGAGGTGGGGGCAGGTGTCGGGGTTGGAGAAGGAGTTGAAGTTGGCACTGGCTTTGGAGTTGAAGTTGGTACTGGTGCAGGAGTTTCAGTAGGTACTGGTGTGAACGTTGGTACAGGTACAGGAGTTGTAGTAGGTACTGGTGTGAACGTTGGCACCGATATAGTAGCTGTAGCTGTGGGGATGATAGGAGATGGTGTGTCAGTTGGTTTAGATGCGTTTGCCATTCTTGCCGCAATAATCAACTCGTCGATGGCTTCTAGAGTAGCGATGATGTCACGTTCTGGAGTTGGGACATTATCCGTAACTTGATTGTTTTCTTGTATGTCAGAGGTTGTAGGTAATGATACGCAACTCATTACTATTAACATGATAAGTGTTGTTGCGAATAGATTTATATTACGAATCATATGTTTTTCAAATTAGGTCATATAAGAATAGAAAAGCGTTCTTACATTATATCTCAGGTATGTTGTTGGGTAGTACGCTTTGATAGCGATTAATTGGTGATTTCTATAAATTTCGAGGTAGTAGAACTAGTAGTAGTAACAGTTAATAAGTGCACTCCCGGAGATAGTCTAGGAATTACGAATTCTGTCTCGAATTTGCCATAACTGTCCACCTTATTATTGGTCATTGTGATGATTGTTGAACTTCCAAGGGTGATTGATGTGATGTCCTCGTTTTTCTCGAATCCTTCACCAGATAGGGTTAGTATATCTCCAGGTAACACTTTAGGGTTTGAGATGCGTAAAAGAGATAATGGGACATAATGTCTTGCACCAGCTCGGACAGTTTCAAAGAAATTATTGCCAAGATTCGCATTTGAAATTGTTTGTACTAAATTATTTGTTTGTGATGTGGCTCCAGTAGGTACAGTGATCTGATGATTAAAATTTCCTTGACTGTCCGCAAGAACATTTCCTACATTTAAGGAAGATAATCCAAAGACATATGTTATTAAGACATTCGTGTTTATTGGATATCCTGTTCCGGTTACGATTATTGTGTCGCCTGGGTAGCTCAATTCGGGTTCGATCCGTAGCAGTGGGTTGAATGTTGACTCTTTAGATATATTAAGATAAGTGCTTGAGGTTTTATCGCCAACAATAGCAACGAGTAAATGTAGACCCGGCGCTAGGTTTGGTATTGTTATATCCGACGAAAACTCTCCGTTTTCGTCGGTAACAGGTATTGGGTTGGGCAATACAGTTAAATTTCCTATTTGAAGATATTTTAATGATGTGTAAGGGTTAAAAGACTGTCCAGAGATTGTAATTTTGTTTCCAGAAACTAAAGGTTCTGTGGTTGCAGTGAGTGCACTAGCAGGTACAAAATGGTTAGTACTTGATGCTACTTCTTTGAGAGCGCCGTCGAGAGATTGATCATTGGCGGATGCTCTTACTAAGTTTTGACTTCCTGGAGTTACATCTGGTGGGATAGGAAACATATTAGAGAAATAACCTTGTGAATTTGTTGTGAAAGTAGCTCTGTTACTAGAAGAATTACCATAATGATAAGTGATTAGGATAGAAGAATTTGCTGGGAATCCAATACCGGTAGCTTGTACGAAGGTGTCAGCAGAGCTTATTGTAGGATATAAAGATATGCTGGGTTCTGTGTTCGGGTTAGGCGTTTCATATGACCCAGATGTTCCATTTTGTTGAATGTCGTTAGATACGAGGGTTTTGGATCGTTCGATGGCTTTTTTGGAGGGTGTCTTAGTTTCGGTGTCATGTAAAGAATAGCAATTGTGCCAAGAACCATTTATGCATGTGCACACAACGTCGTCTGGGAGATTGGAGCAGCCTGGATTGTTAAATTTTGACTGTTGGTTCTCATCTTTTTGAGTTTCGGATAGGCGTATAAGTTCTTGGGTAGGTGTTGGCGGGGAAACTAGGCTAGGCTGTACTTCAAAAATTTCTGTAGAAGTATCTTTATCGGATAACTGCTCACAACTTACACATAAGAGAATAACTGTAAGTAACAAAATTAAATATTTCGGCATATTTCCTCTACGCTTGCGCTATAGCATTTTAAGAACTACGTTCTGTATCCTCTTTTAGACTCCATCACTGTTTTGACATCGATTATCACTGTAATGCCTTTTTTGTTTAGATCTTGGGCTTCTTTGAGTGCTGGTTCTAATTCCTCTATTTTGCTTACTTCGATCCCATGCCCTCCAAAAGCTCGTGCAAAATCTGCATAATTTCCTGTCATTACCCCAACTCCAGACTTGTCTCTGGCGATAGGGAAATCTGTTGGTGTTCCTACAGGATAAGTGGCCATCCCTCCGTTGTTGTATATCAATGTTGTTATTCCTATTCTTTGTCTGGTAGCGGTTTCAAAGTCCATTCCTGACATGCCAAAGGCACCATCCCCCATTATGTTCATGCAGAATTTATCTGGATTAGCTAGTTTGGCTCCGATAATCAATGGTAAACCAAATCCAAGATGCGTAGTTTTACCCCATCCGATATAACTATGAGGGACGGTAGCTTGGATGAAAGCTACTGATTGTTCTCTAGGGGCTCCTGCATCGTGGGTAATTATACTGTTTTCAAGATCTACTGTATTATTTACAGCATTGACTATGCGATATGGGTTAATTGGTTCTGAATCACTATTAAAATAAGGGTCAAACTCCTGTTTCATATCATTTTTGTAATTAGCTATCAAATTTCTTATATCTGGGTTGTCCATTCGAGTTTCACCATACAATTCCTTTAATTGATGGATTAATTCTTGGATCGTTTCTTTGGTGTCTCCTATTAATGCTACTTCTACAGATTCATCTTTGTTAATAGAATCAGGGTTATTAGCATTTTGAATTATTGTCTTGCCTTTAGGGATTTGTTGAGAATATGGAGTTTTTGTAAGGCTAGTTCCAAGTGCTAGTATGGTGTCGCAAGATGTTAAAAATTCTTTTGCTGCTAGAGTGGTAGTAGTAGATCCTGCTCCCAATGACAATTCGTGACGCTCATCAAAGGCAGATTTGCCAGGCATGGTTGTAAACACTGGAACTGATAATAATTCAGCTAGTTCTTGTAGCTCTTTTGTGGCTTCGGACATTAAAACTCCTTGGCCTGCCCATATAACCATGTTTTCCGATTTTTGGATTAGGTTTACAGCTGCGTCGATGGCATTGTCGGAAGGTTTAAAAGTAAATGATTTTGGAAATGAATATAGAGAAGCTGATTCTTCAGGAACCTCAGATGCACATACGTCTGCTGGCATTTCAACGACTACAGGGCCAGGTCGTCCGTTTCTTAAGTGATGAAAAGCTCTTCGCATTATGGAAGGAATTTCTTCGACTTTAAGTATTGTTTCGGCGTGTTTGGAAATAGGTTCATACATTTTACTTGCCCAGAAATTGGGAGCTACAGACATTCGGTCAAGTGAGTACCCTCCAGGCATAACTAGTACCGGGATGTTATCAGCGTTTGCTTGTGCGAGTGCTCCCATTGAATTCTCCGCTCCAGCTGCAGATTGCATAACGAACACTCCGAATTTTTTCCTGTTACTGGTTCTGCTATACCCATCTGCAGCCATCAAAGCACCACGCTCATGGCGGAATGCAATAACACGAATGTCTTCTTTAGCTAAAGCTTCAATCAAAGGGTTGCTTGGGTAACAGGCTACCCATTCCACGCCTTCATCTTTTAAGATTTTTGCTATTAAATCAATTCCTCGCATACTGGACACTCCTGTTCATATAAATCATTAATTTTACTTTCAGCAATTTTAACTGGTTTTTACTAGTCATAACATAAGGAAGTTTCAATACAGGCGCAATTTTATGTTGTAGTACAGAAATTAATTGATTGGTGTTCCGCAATCTGGACAGAACTTAGAGTTCAGCAGTAATTGCTTACCACAACTACTGCATGTTTGTAGCTCTGGTTCCGCCGTTTGGGAAGCTCCACATATCGTACAAAATGCTGAGTTAGGGTTTAATGGTGCTTGACAAGTTATACATACGCTTAGTGGATCTGGTTCGGGGTCTTGTGTCTGTGTTTGGGAAGCTCCACATGTCGTACAAAATGCTGAGTTAGGGTTTAATGGTGCTTGACAAGTTATACATATGCTTAGTGGATCTGGTTCGGGGTCTTGTGTCTGTGTTTGCGAAGCTCCACATGTCGTACAAAATGCTGAGGTAGGGTTTAATGTGTTGCCACACTTATCACATACAGGTTCCCAATCAAGCGACGGGGAATTAGGGGTATACGATATACGGTTCTGACTTAGGCTAATTTGTTGTGACCACCAGAAAGCTAATAGGATTAATCCTATTCCGGTTGGAATAAGGAGCTGGAACCATCCACTTTTATTGATAGCGTGCAGTCTTCTACTGCCTGCACTTAACCAAGGGATTATAATCAGGCAAGCAATTGAGAAGGAGATGACTTGCCATAACATGTTGACGTTAGTCCATATGGCAGAATCTTGATTAGCGAGAATATATAGGATCCTAGATAGATTCAAATAAATGTATGCTAATACGATTAATGCGATAGTTGTGTATAGAGTAAACCACCAGAATTCACTACGTGTATTCTGGCCAGCGAAACGAAAATACTTCGACCAACAGGATGAAATTGACTGTCTGAAAGTGAATGTGGGAGGGGTTTTTAATGACCACCATATGATTAGCCATATATATCCAATTCCGGTTAGTTGTATAAACAGCCATTTGGAGCTTAAGTTGATGTCGTGGAGCCTCCTGCTTCCTGCAGCCAGGAAAGGAATAAAAACAATGGTCCATAGTATCCCTATGATGGCCCAAGTTATGGAGCTATAAATAGACAAATTTATACCCACGACTAAAGATTCAGTATTTCCTGTAATACCAGCTAATTGATATCCAATACTCAGTTGCATTAAGTATTGTCCAATCCCTACTAGTACTCCTGTTAGAAGAAAATAGGTTAAGGCATACCACCAGAATTCTGATTTGGACCCTACGCCTGTGAAGGAAGAATACTTACTAAAACATGTTTTAATGGATTGTGTAAATTGCATCAAAATGTTGCTCCAGAAGTTTAGCTAGTTGTTTTAGCGCCACAATCTGCACAGAATAGGTCCGATGCATTAAGTTGTGCATTGCAGTGTAAACATATGTTTGTTGCGGGGAGGTGAGTTATTGTTTGTGGGTGGCTTATTTGATGAAAGGAGTTATCATTCTGCTTTCTGGAGAAGATTGAAACGATTATTGTGACACCGAATATGCCAAGTGCCATGTAACTACCCATATTTGTTGCAATAGAAATTACAATGGTGATTACGGCTAACAGAATAGCGATTAGTTCGAAAGTGTTTAAAGGGGCATTAACTCCAGGTTCCCCTACAGGTCCTTGAGGTCCCACATCGCCCATAGGGCCAACTGGTCCAATGCTACCAGTCTCTCCTTCAGGTCCTGTGGGGCCCGGATCGCCTGTTGGGCCTTTGGGTCCAACAGTTCCAGGTTCTCCTGATGAAGCTATCGGTGCCGTATTTGTGGTGGTTTCATTAATACTGGTCGGACCTACGGTAAGATTGAGTTTTGTGACTTCTCCTTTTTTCCATTTAAGTGTTTCACTTGTACTATTTCCATCTATCCGAAATGTCATGGTTTTGCCTGAATAGGAATTGCTCTCGCCCGCATACAGCGAAAATTGACCTGAGCCAGAAGTTCGTGTTTTGCCAATCTGGAGACCATCCACTAGAGCGGCTATAGGAGTACCAGATATGACTGGTACACCATCATTGTAGGCTGTTCCTATGATCACATGTGGTGGTACTTGTTGAGCATATATAAGTGAGGGCATTAAAAAGGTTAAACTGCATACCGTAATCAAAATCGTTTTTTTTATTATTGTCATTTGGATCATGGCTCCACTTCTTATTGGGGCTTTGTGTGCTTTTGGTTGGGCTTTTCAACTACATAAGCATATCATTTACCAGAGTCCACAAACATTAATTTGAAATGAATTTTCCAGTAAATCACTTCAAAATACAGGCGGTTTCGAGTTTGTTAAGGCGAGCAGTATATTCCTGAGGAAGATGACCTGTTTAGTATTTAGGTTTTTTGTGAAATTGAGGGAGAACTTCTTCTCCTATCATTGTTAACTGTTCCGCAGATTCCTCTGCTGAACAAAGAGGGCGCACTACGATTTTATAGGCTCCTGCTTGAATGTATTTGTCGATGGTTTCGCATATATCTTGGGTTGTGCCTAATGCACTTAATTGAGAAAAATGCATGTCTGGTCTGTTCCTAGTTACAAATTGTTCGGCTTTGGTTATAGCATTAGAAGTGGTGTTACTTATATAAAATCCTAACAATATGCCTACATGATCATCTTCGATTTCTCTATTGCATTGCTCTGCTGTGTCAAATACGATGTTTCTGCCGATCGCGATTTCTTCTGGGGTTGCACTAGATACTAACCAACCGTCGCCTACTCTGCCTACTCTACGGGCAGCAGCTTTGCTTCTCCCTCCTATCCATACAGGCGTTGAAGGTTTAAAAAAAGGTTTTGGTGTTATAGACGTGTTTGTGCAATTATAAAATGCTCCGCTATGATCAACATTATCTTGCTCCCATAATTTCCGCATTAATTGTATTGCTTCATCGACTCGATCGCCTCTATTTTCTTTAGTAACCCCGCAGGCTTCGTATTCGATAGGATCTTCTTGTCCCAAGCCTACTGCTGGGAAGAATCGTCCTTGAGATAAATAGTCTAAAGTAGCAATTTGTTTTGCTAGGACGACAGGGTTACGCAGCGGCATGGCCAGTACACTTGTTCCGAATTTAAGCCTGTCTGAATACCCAGCCACCAGAGATAAGGCTACCATGGGCTCAAGGCTGAATTTGTCACTCACAATACGGTCGCTTAACCATATAGAATCGTATTCGTATTTATCTCCTAGTTCTACGAGTTCTTTGAGGAAAAAAGGATTGGAATTTCCTTCCCCGAATGCTCCAGGGACATATCCGATTGCAACGCTCATAGATCACCTGCTTCGTATTATTAAAGTTAGCCTTTGATAGGTTCTAGTCCGTTTTCGATTCTCGCATCGTTGATATGTTGGAGAATTCTCATCTCCAACGGTGGTATCTCATATCCAATATCCGATAACATTTTGCTATTATCTATGAGGTAGACATGAGGTACTGCTTGATCGCCAGTATTTATCTCTGCATCAGGAATATAACGCTTTACGATTTGTGCTATATCTCCTATTGTGGCTAGATGCCCTCCTGTAAGATATACATTGTGTTTTAGGTTTGTTCCTAAGGCGACTCTTACAAAAATTTCTGCTGCGTCTTCTGCATGGATCATGGGAGAAGCTTCTTCTGGACTGAAATCCATGGAAACTGGTTTCCCAATAGCAGGCAGGGATACCATCAATCCTCCGATCATTCCAGTCATACCAGTTACTCTTCCATGACCGAATACTGTGCTTATTCTCACAGATTTAATGTCAATCCCGAATTTCTGTATATATGTTCGGGCAGCAAAGTCGTTTGCTGCTTTTGTGAACCCGTAAACGTTAATAGGGTCGGTCAGATCTTCTTCGGTTAAGGGACGTTCACCAAAGGTTTCTTGTACCCCATATACAGCTATCGAGCTAGCATATACAATCCGATCAACGCTAGTCCATCGGGCTGCTTCAAAAATGTTGTTCGTCCCATCAATATTCACGTGCATACCAAATTGAGGACGGTCTTCAGTATCAGGTGGTAGTAATGCAGCCATATGTATGATCTTGGTAACCTTGTAAGTATGTATGGCAGCTAGAATTTGGGATAACTGTGTCACATCACCTTTGTAGAATTGTATTTGATCTTTGTATGGGTCTAAATTGCTTTTCGGAGGTGATAGGTCGAAACAAACTACTTGTTCTCCGGCTTCCAGTAGTTTTCGGATAATTCTCCATCCTATAAAGCCATTACCTCCAGTTACCATGATAGACATGTTACTTCTCCTGTAAATGCAGTATGCTTAGACTTAGGATAATTATAATGGGCGCTTCTTTGGAATACCATTATCACGTGGGTAAAAGATTTTTATGTCTGCTAGTTTTGGTATTTGAACAAGTGATTGACTATATGCGAGTTCTGGAATAGTTGTGATATGTTCTATTATTTTTGGAGATTCGGAAGACGTTAGTGTACTAAGAACACGGGCTCCATCTGACAGGTTAGCTGATTTGGGACTCTTCCAAGCGATAATGTTTCCTCCATTTTTGCAAAAGCCTGCACTCAATTCGACTACCGTTGCAGTCTGTGCTAAAGCACGTGAAGTTACTAGGTCAAAGCGGCTTCGAAATTTGGATTGATGACCCAGTGTTTCAGCTCTGTCATTAAGTACTTCTACTTTTGTAAGGTTTAAGATTTTTGATAAATGCAACAGGAAATCACACTTTTTCCTAGTTGCTTCTATCAGGGTCAATTGTATATGTGGCATCATGATTTTTAATGGTATACCAGGGAATCCTCCGCCTGAGCCAATGTCGACCAACGAATTTGGGATAGGAACCAATGATGGGATAAACCTGCATAGAGTGATTGAATCTAGAAAATGTTTGATTTGAATGTCATTATGGTTAGTGATGCGTGTGATGTTAAATTTAGAATTCCATTCTAGTAACAGTCTTTCATAGATTGAAAATGCGAGTAATTGATCTTCCGATATAGGTATGTTTAGTTGATATGCGTATTTTTTCAGTAATTCCATAGGAATTATATGTGTTCAGATCCGACCCATCGAGAACCGTCTGAGTATATTTCTTTTTTCCAGATTGGGACGATGTCTTTCAGTAGATCAACAAGCTCATTACAAGCTTGAAATGCTTCTAGCCTATGAGGAGACGCAACTGCTACGACTAGGCTAATTTCCCCAATACCAACAATTCCAATACGGTGAGCTATTGCGATATCTTCAATTTTGTATTTTTGTTTTGTCTGTTCAGCGATTTCATTTAGTTTTTGCAGAGCCATTGACTCGTAAGCTTCGTATTCCAGGTGAATCACTTGCTTATCTTCAAATGTGTCCCTAGTGGTACCCAAAAACGTGACGACGCCACCATTAGTATCTTTCATGGTGGTTTTGGTGATAAGTTCAGGGTTCAGTACATTGTGAGTTATTTCGATCATTTTATCCTCCGCTGACTGGGGGTATGAGACAAATTTCGTCAGACTCTCTTAACGTGAGATTATATTCAGCATACTCTGCATTCACCGCCACTACGATATCAGTTTCTGAAGAAGCTAGTGCTGGAAAATCTTGTTTTAGTTTAATCACGAGTTGTTCGACTGTTGAATCTTGAGGGATTTGAACAGTGATGGAATTCGATTTTAGCCGTTCTTTATAAATCGCGAAGAGAATTACTTCTAAATGCATTATTATTCATTATGGCGGAGGGAGTGGGATTCGAACCCACGATACCCTTGCGGGTATACTGGTTTTCAAGACCAGCGCATTCGTCCGCTCTGCCATCCCTCCTAGGAGTTTTGTATCTGTAGATATTATCATATAGTTATTTGCATTGCTTCCATAGACCTAGATTATTTTTTATAGCGTCTTGTTCAAGCGATTCTAAATAATCATATAAATGACCCGGATTGTTGTAATCCTCTGCAAAAGCGTATCCTTCAGACACTAAGACCGCATTCACGAATACATCTTCAACGTAGACGTATCTTAATAATCTCCCGTAATTGTCTGTGTTTGTATCACTGCTTTTTAATGTAATGTACTTGTTTTCTACCAGTTCTTGATTGCGCTGGTGTGCTTGAGGGCCAAAACATTCAATAGGCTTGTTAGGGTGTACTGTTTCAGGAGTGTCAATATCTAGATATCTGACACGCTCTCCATTACTTAATAAAATGGTATCGCCATCAATTACTCGTTGTACCAGAATAGTATTTGTGGACTGTGAGCAGTTTAAGGAAATTACTATTAGAATAATGCACATAATAAATTCTTTAGGCTTATATAAGTTCAATATTACCTCCAGGATTCCCGTAAAGAGTATTATCAAAATAAATTGGATTTGTGTAATAATTATAAATATATTTGTTATAGATCTAAATCCATACATTTCTGATCAGTCCTTAATTGATAAACATATATTTAAAATGTCTGTTCAAATAACTGGCAAAATTCCGTGCGAGATCAAAACTACAGATAAATGCGATAGAGTGATGCCATATGAATATAAAAACTCTATCATTAATACATTTGTTGCTTACCCTAAAAAATATAAGCTATAAAAAATGGCCAGGCTCTAATCACCTTAAGATCCTAGGTATGAAGCCTAGTTAGTTATATTGAAAACGTAACCCCTTCGATAAACCCGGCATTGCAATAATAGAACATTTGTTCTATTATTGGATTGAGAGGTTTATTTTGAAAGTCGCATGTTTGTTAATCACTCATTTTTGTGTAAAAAATGAGATTATCAAAAATCCAGAATTGAAAGGTGTGCCATTGGTTGTAGTTGCCCGGAATAAGAATGACTTAATAGTTATTGATCGGTCTTCAGAAGCGCGAATGATTAAAGTGGGTACATCTTACAAATCTGCTATATCTGTATGTCCAAGCTTGAGAATTATCGAAAGTGATTATGGCATGTATGAAGATGCTCATCGGCAGAATATGATGGTTTTGAACGGTATCAGCCCCTGCATAGAAAGTGTGGAATTAGGAAATATTATGATAGATGTAACTGGATTAGAAAAGCTCTATAAAGGTTTTGATAATCTTGCAAATATTTTGCTGTCTTCTGTTCCTAATGAATTCAGTCCTAGATTAGGAATTGCTGATAATAAATTTTTTTCGTACATAGCTGCTTTGCAATGTGATCCAAATGAATGTGTGGAAAGTACTAATCATTTTGATTTTATGCATAAAATCACTCCTAACAGATTGCCAATTAGGCCTATTAGCAAATTAAAACTACAAGAATTAGGCGTAAATAATTTAAGACAATTGTCTGATTGGAAAATAGAAATGTTACAAGTTCAATTTGGAATGAATGAAGGAAAGAAATTATGGGAGCTATCTCAAGGCATAGACTCTGATTTATTTAATCGTGCAGTAATTACGCAATCATTAAAAAGAATAATTGAAGCAGATGATTGTTTTTCAACTAAACAATCACTTATGGTAGCTATTTCGTATGGTTTAGATGAATTATTGTCCGATCCACTTTTTAGGAATAAAAGTGCTAGATCAGTGATATTGAACTTCAGTACGGTAGATAAATATTTTTGGAATAAGAAAATTAATTTTAAAGAACCTTTATTTTCTAAAATGAAAATCGTTTCGATTATTTCGAATGTCTTGGATACAGTAACAATTATGGGTCCCATAGATCGAATCATGATTGAGTTGACTGAGTTAACAGGTGATTTGGGAGCTCAAAAATCAATGTTTTTGTCTACTAAGAAAAAAGAAGATTTGCTGGAAAGTATTAAACAGTTAGAAACAAGGCTGGGAAGTAAAGTTCCAATTTATAATATAACGGAGATTGATCCATGTTCCAAGATTCCGGAAAGGCGCTCAGTATTAACCAGAATATTGCCTTAAATGTCCCTATACCAATTCGTGTATCAGAAAGTAATAAAGGGTTCCCTATGAAAGTTATGCTGAAAAACAGTAATAATTTTTTAGCAGTATTGACGATTATTGATTTATGGCATGTGCATAGTGAATGGTGGCGAAAAAATTTGGGAATAGTTAGTCGTATGTACTACAAACTTAATGTTGATGAAAGAATCATTATTGTATTTAAAGATTTAAATTCAAATGAATGGTTTGTTCAAAATGATTTATAAGTAATTAGAATGGAGTATGTGGAGTTACATTGCCATAGTAATTATTCATTTTACGATGGAGCTTCTTTCATAGATGAGTTATTGGTAACTGCAAAAGAATTATCATATTCGGCATTGGCATTAACCGATCATGATAATTTATGTGGAGCTATGGAATTTTCACATTTGGCAAGAAAATTAGGGATAAAACCAATTATAGGAGTTGAAATTACACTTAAAGATAATAATCATTTAACTTTGTTAGCAAAAAACGATGAAGGGTATAAAAACATTTCAAGATTATTGTCTGATTCTAAGATGAGTACAGAGTCAGATTTTTTGCCTGATGAAGCGTTATTTAAATACAAAAATGGAATTATTATTTTGTCAGGATGTAGAGAAGGATATTTAAATAAACAAATACAAAATAATAATGAAAAACAAGTTAATGAATTCTTATCAGAATATTTGGATGTGTTTGGGAAAGAAAATTTTTTTGTTGAATTGCAGCAAAATTTGATTAAAGGTGATGTGCACAGAAACAAGTTGTTATCTAAGTATGCAAAAAACCATGGTATAGAAATAGTAGCGACTAATAATGTGCATTATCACGTGGCAGAAAGAAGTAAATTACAAGATGTGTTAGTTGCTATTAAAAATAATATGTCATTAGAAGAGTGTGGTCATTATTTGAGAGAGAATAATCACTTTTATCTCAAGTCTCCAGAAGAAATGCAATATTTATTTGCTAGCTATCCTGATGCATTACAAAATACTGTGAAGATTTCTGAAATGTGCGACTTTGATCTTGTGAAAAATACAGGGTATTCATTCCCTGATTATAAAGTACCTGAAGGGTATTCCCAGCAAAGTTATTTAGAGCAAATTTGTATTGAATCAGCTAAAAGAAAGTATGGATTTTTATCTGCAAAAGTTAATGATAGATTACTAGAAGAATTTAGATTAATTCAGAAACATAATTTAGCGGGGTTTTTATTAATTTATCACGATATTATTGAACTAGCTCGTGAAGTAATGATTGATATGAATTTAACTAATATTGAAATACCTGTTGAAGAACGCTCTCCAGGTCGAGGCAGAGGTTCTTCTGTAGCTATGCTAGTAGGTTATCTTATAGGTTTATCTCATATAGATCCTCTTGAATATGGTTTATCTTTAAATCGTTTTCTTCCTGATGAAATGACTATAGTGCCTGATATAGATTTGGATTTTCCTAGAAATATCAGAGAAGAATTGATCAGAAGAATTCATGTTAAATGGGGCAGCGAACATGCTGTATTAGCAGGTATGTTTAGTACTTACAAGACTAAAGGTGCATTACGGGATGTTGGTAAAGCGTTAGCATTACCAACATCTGAATTGGAAAAAATGATTAAGTTGTCAGAAACTAGTATTCAATCCGATTTATCAGAAAAAATGCTTAAGGAAATCAATCTAAACACCCAATTTAAGGATTCTTTGTGGATAGAATTGATTGATTTATGTAATGAAATAAAAGGATTTCCTAAATATTTAGCTCAGCATACTAGTGGTATGATAATTAGTACTACTCCAATCAATGATTTAGTCCCAATTCAACCTGCAAATATTCAAGGTAGATATATTTGTCAATGGGATAAAAAAGCTATAGAACAAGCGGGTTTTATAAAAATAGATTTTTTAGCTCTAGGTACATTATCCCAAATGCAAGATATTTTGAATTTAATTGAAATTAGAACAGGTCAATATATTGATTTAACACGTATAAATTTCAATGATTGCAATGTTTATGAATCTATGCATGATGGAGATACAATCGGTATATTTCAAATTGAATCTGCTGCTCAAATACAAACAATTAAACGTATTAAGCCAAACAATTTAGTGGATATGGCTTATGAAGTGGCTTGTGTGCGGCCTGGAGTAGGAGTTAATGATGGGGTTAGTAAATTTATCAGGAGACGTAATGGAGAGGCTTGGCAGTTTGATCATCCATTAGAAGAAAGTGCACTAAAGAAGACTTTAGGAGTGATTTTATTTCAGGACCAAGTTAATAAACTTGCTATGGAAGTAGGCGGATTTAGCGAAGTTCAGGCAGATGAATTACGTCGTGCTTTTGGCTGGAAAAGATCTGATTCTATAATCAATGAGTATCGTAAGGATTTTATTTCAGGAGCTAGATTAAAAGGTGTTAATACAAATATAGCAATAAAAATATTTGAAAAATTTAATGGTCAGTATATGTTTCCTGAATCTCATGCTTTTGCTTTTGGGATAACTGCTTATCATATGGCTTGGTTGAAATATTATTATCCACTTGAATTTTATGTCGCTTTATTTAACCAGCAACCTATGGGATTTTATAATTTAGAGACATTAAAAGAAGATGCAAAAAGGCACAATGTTTTTGTTTTAAATCCAGATGTTAACCATAGTAATGCTTTATGTGTTATTCAAGAAGGGAAAATATTATTAGGATTAAATAATATAAAACATTTAGGCTACAGTACTGCTACGAAAATCATATCGGAAAGAAACTGTAATGGTTTGTTTGTAAACGTTAGTGATTTAATGGCGCGAACTGATATCAGTTATTTGCAAGGTAAGAGTTTGGTTTATGCTGGGGCGCTAGATAAATTTAATGGTAATCGTAGAGAATTGTTGTGGGAATTAGGCATATTTGAATCTAAGCCAGATAATCAAAAGATAATGAATTTAGACTTTGGTAATCTCGTTCCGTATTTAAACAAACCAAATGCTTGGGTGAATATGATTAACGAATATGCGTCTCTAGGATTATATCCTACAGGTCATGTAATGGAGCATATCAGGAAAAAATTGCCCCAAAATGTGCTTAGTAGTGAGCAAATAACGGCACATAAATCAAATCAACAGGTAAAGGTTGCTGGTTTAGTTATAAGACGTCAACGACCATTATCTAAGTCAATATTCATGACTATTGAAGATGAGTTTGGGCATGTACCAATAATGATATTGCCAGATGTTTATGAGGAGTATAAATGGGAATTGAGTAAAGAATTGATATTAGTGTCTGGATTGGTTTCTAGGAGAGAAGGTACATTTAACATTATTGTTAATCAAGTTTGGACGGTTGATGAGGCATTGAAATTTGGGGGTAGTAAAAATTGGCAGTGAGACATACTAAGGATAAGTACTAATTTATTGACTGTGTAGCTTTGGAGATGCTAGAATCGGACAGCTAAGTTGTTTAATATTTTGGCTGATATAACAATAGCAAACGCTTGATATGGTAGGAGGTTTTTGATATGCCTGAAATTATGAAAGGTCTTAAAGATGTGTATTTTGATAATACAGAGGCTAGCTTTATAGATGGTGATGTGGGGAAACTTCTATATCGAGGCTATAGTATTCACGACTTAGCTGAAAAATCAACTTTTGAAGAAGTGGTTTACTTATTGCTATATGGGAATTTGCCTACAAAGTCAGAATTAGCAGACTTTGATTCTGAATTGCGTGCTAACAGACGTATACCCGATCAGGTGATAGAAGTTTTAAATTTAGTTCAGAATAGCCATCCAATGGATGCTCTTCGGACCGGCATATCTGCTTTGTCTGCATTTGATGAAGATGTTAACGATAACTCTCCGGAAGCTACTATTAGGAAAGGCATTAGATTGACTGCAATGGGTCCAACTATAGTTGCAGCCCACCATCGGTTACGCCAAGGATTAGAACCAGTTGCTCCTAACCCGGATCTCAATCATGCTGGGAATTTTTTGTATATGCTTTTTGGGGAAATGCCTGATGAAGAAACGATTAAGTTATTGGATGTAGATTTCATATTGCATGCTGAGCACGGTGCAAACGCCTCGGCATTTGGTGCCAGAGTCGCCGCTTCTACGCTATCAGATTTGCATTCAGCGGTTACTACGGGTGTAGGTGTATTGAAAGGCCCATGGCATGGAGGTGCTGCTGAAGAAGTTATGAAAATGGCTCTGGATATAGGTCAGCCGGAAAATGCAGAAGAATACTGTAGGAATATTTTAGACAATGGTGGCAGGATTATGGGATTTGGTCACCGAGTATATAAAGCAGAAGATCCTAGAGCTAGGCATTTACGTGAAAGGTCTAGAGCACTAGGCGAAAAAATGGGTCAGCCTAAATGGTTTGAGATATTAACTTATTTAGAAGAAAATGTAATGTCTAAGTACAGAGATCGAGGGATATTTGTAAATGTGGACTTTTTTGCAGGTTCAATATATTACTTGCTAGGAATACCAGATGATCTGTTTATCTCTATATTTAGTTTGGGTAGAATTCCAGGATGGACTTTGCAATGTTTAGAACAATTTGATGATAATATTTTAATCCGACCTCTATTGGAATATACTGGAGGAATGGACTTAGAGTACACTTCTATTGAAAACCGCTAGAATGTTGAAGTCCTTAATAATAAATCAGGGGCCATAGGCCCCTGATTTTTTTTATGGGTTGCGATGATAAAAAATAGAGTGATTGAACACATAAAAAATTTTGGTCCTGTTTCATACTCAGAATATATGGAATTATGCTTATATAGGTTTTGCGATTCTTATTACAGGGCACAAAATCCAGTTGGTTTTCACGCAGATTTTTTTACTAGTCCATACTTGCATCCGGTGTTTGGATCATTGATAGCAGTGGAGTTATTCATAATGTGGGATCGTTTAGGAAAACCTGACTCATTTGATATTGTTGAGCTGGGAGCCGGTGATGGAACACTTGCTATAGATATATTGGATTATGTACAGCATATCTCGAATGATTTTTATGATGTGGTGAAATATAGTTGTGTGGAGATTAGGACTTCGATAAGAGAACATGGAGATACCCATCGAGGTAAGATTAAATTCACGGATGCTCAAACGGTGTTCAACGACCCTATTTATGGTTGCGTGTTAAGCAATGAATTTTTTGATGCATTGCCAGTTCACAGAGTTGTTAGAACAGAAGGTGGCCTGCATGAAATCATGGTGGATTGGCAAGGGTCAGAATTAATTGAAGTATATGTGCCTTTAACTAATCTTGAGGTAGCTAACTATATAGAGACGTGGTCAATCAATATTCCGGAAGGTTACATTGTAGAAATTAATACGATTGCTGAGTCTATGCTTAATGATGCAAGCCGTATGTTGAAAAAGGGTTTTGTATTAACGATTGATTATGGTGATATTTCAGACCAGTTGTATGGAGTGTCTTCTAGACAATATGGGACTATTAGATCATTTAAGAATAACGTGCAAATAGCTAATGTTCTAAATAATCCAGGTTCTCAAGATATTACTTCTCATGTCAATTTCACGGTGCTTATAGAAAAAGGTATTCAGCAATGTTTACATTTAGAAGAATTTATTTCTCAAAGGAAGTTCTTATTGGATTTGGGATGCGGAATGATGCTGAAGAAGTTGGAAGAAAGTGATCTGGACAGAAGAACTTATATTTTAAATAAACGCCGTATCGACAATCTATTAGATGAAAAAGGTCTCGGGGATTTTAAAGTGTTAATTCAGTCCAAAGGCCATTTGGATCCGAATCAGGTGAGTATCCAAGGTCTATATGAACGACTGAAAGTCCCTATATTTAATACATAGTCATAACCATGTCAGAGATCGATATCATTTGGATAGATCAATTAGTATCATATAAAAGAATGTATAAGTAGATTAGAGATTGAGATTAATATGTCTAGAGTTATCAAAACCAGTTTCTTAGTGATGTTATGTCTCACTGTACTGGTGTCTTGTGATTTGATAAATATTGACAGTGAAGGAGTTGAACAAGCAGCATCTTCACAAGAATCAACTAGTGATTCCTCTCCTTTAGGTAACATCCTTTCTCCAGATAAGTTGGAACAGATAGTTGGGAATCCCGAATCCAATCAATCCGATTCGTCTGATGTTGGAACTAGTACTGTGATGAAAAAAATGAGTGCGCAAGACGCCCAATTATTGTCCTCGGATGGTTATATGGATGGTACCGATTTAGGAAGGACTAATTCATCAAATACTGTAGGTCTCCTTAATGTAGAAGATTTGTTATGGAATTTTGATGCTGAAGCTGAGATTACTAGCACGCCTATTAAAACGTCTAATGATTCAGGAATATTGTTTGGGGATATATCAGGTACATTTTATTCTTTAAATATAGATACAGGTGAAACTAATTGGGAATTTCAGGCAAATGGACCAATTAGTACCACTGCCGCAATTGCAGGTAATGTTGTCGTTTTTGGGAGTCGTGACCAGAATCTTTATGTGTTAGATACAGAATCTGGGGAGTTGTTATGGAAATTCAATGCAGGAGGCTGGATAGAATCTTCACCAGTAATTAGTGAAGGGATTATATATTTTGGTAGTTATGACGGTAACCTATATGCGTTAGATATCCTGGATGGATCAATTGAGTGGCAGTATGATGCTGAATCAGTAATTGCTGCGGCACCATCTATAGGAGACGCAATAATTTATTTTATTTCGGATGAAGGGATACTATGGGCTTTAGATATTTATACGGGACGAGCTAAATGGAATTTTAAAATGTATAAAGATTCCCCTGTATTATCTGAAGTTGTCACAGAAACTTCAGCCCCGATTGTGTTGTTTGATACTGTTTATGCGTCTGGGCTAGATGGAATTGTGTATGCAATAGATGGTAGAACTGGTCAACAACAATGGGTTTATAAGAGTGAAACATTGCTTAGTTTAAATTTGTCTGGAGCCGAAGGATTAGTATTTCTAGTAGAATTGGCAGGATCTGTGACTTCACTAGATGCATTGACCGGAGAAAAACTTTGGGAATTGAGCGAATACTCCGCGTATAATGATCCTGCATTTATTTGCGGAGATCAAGTGTATTTTGGAACAACAGATGGAACCATTCATACTGTTGGTGCTAGATTAGGTGAGAAAAACTGGGAATTTAAAGTGCTTTCGGGTATAAATACATATCCTTCTGTATATGATGGAGTTCTTTATGTGGGTTCTTCAGACGGACATGTATATGCCTTGAAAGGAGCACTTGGTGATGCCAACCCATTACAACAGTAGACGATTACAACAGTAGACGATTTAGAATAATTGAATTAATTCGTTCACGTCTGCAATTTGCTCTAGATTCATGATGCTATCACGGATGTTGATGGCGGTTGATGTATCATATACTGTTTCTGCACAATCTAAGAATTTTGCTAAAACCTGGTCTTTAGTGGCACCTCTAAGTGAGCCGGTGTAATGGCGCTCTGCACTGTCTGATATGGTTTCTCCATTAGCCATTTGTATGTCTACCTTGTGATACCCTTCCATCCAAGATTGTTTCCCTTCGTTGCCTGGATGGCGAGTCATTACCACTTTGTTCATTAAGGCTTGTATTTCAGGTCTGGAGATTTTATTGTCCGAGAAGCTATCCAGACCTATTTGATGGTCCACTAGGGCTGCAGAAAGCAAATATTGCATGCTGAACTTCCCTTCCAGGGCGCTTTTGGGTTCGTAATGTACTAAGGAACGAGGTGGATCAAAATCCACCCAAGAAGTTATTCTTGATATTTGATTTATATCAAGATTATGGGACGCTATAATCTTGAAGATAGCGTCTAAGGATAAGTGAGAGCTCCCACAACACGGGTATTTTTTGATTTCCACTCCAGACTCCAACATGTGACTGGTTTCTTTTAGAGACTCGAGGATCTTGTGAGGCGAATAATTTTCACCCCCAGAAAATGCTCTCAAAAAACCAAATCTACCCTCAAATATATTTTCATCTGCTGTAAAGCCCGATAGTGCTAATTGTGCTGCCAAGACACCATCTTTGCATGCAAGGCCAGGGTGGAACGGCTTGGCCATGCTTCCGAAGTTTTGTCTAAGTCCAGATGCTTGAGACGCAGCCAGGGCTAGGGCAATAGATGTTTGGTGAGTATTCAATTTGAGGATACTAGAGGCAGTTGCTGCTGATCCTATGGATCCCAAAGGACCAGTAGGGTGCCATCCTAAGTCATCAAAATATGATTCACTGAGTCCAGCTCCTACGCTACAAGCAGTTTCAAACCCTACTAGATAGGACTTTATGAAATCTTTTCCTGATGCATGGGAATATTCCCCTAGGGCTAATGCTACAGGAACTAAGAAAACACTTGGGTGGACTTTGATACCTTCTGTGACGTCATCATAATCGAGTGCGTGCGCCATAGCCCCGTTGATCAGCGCGGCTTCTTGGGCTGTGGTTTTAAAGTGTTGAGTAAGCACTGATGAGTGGGGGTTGCCACCGTTATGCAGAGCATTATCACATAATATTTTAGCAATTGGTTCTTTGGAACCAGCAATGAGGCATGCTATACAATCCAAAATTGCAATTTTCGCAGTTTCGATCGATTCGGCTACAAAGTCATCTATTTGAGTTTGATAAATAAAGTCGCTAATTTCTGTTGATATGCTCATTTTCACCTCGATAATTGAAAAAGTAACTTACTGATGATTTTAGGGCCCATAAATGATTGAAATATGCAAGCCCAATCATAGTATAATAATTTATAAGGATTTTTGCTATTTGTGTAGAGGATGGGATGGGTTCCAAAAATCATTTGCTAGTATTAGTGTTTATTGCCCTGCTGACAGTTGTTGGCTGTGTTCCTACTATTGATGACGCTGAAGAAAGTTCTTCCGCCACTCCTGATATTAACGCGACTCTAGACGCATCTGTTAATGCACTTATGGAAGGAGTTGGAAAATTAGAACTTAGTTCAAACGAAGCTCAGGACAGTAATTCGCAACAAATCATTAAGCCGTCTCCAGAAATAATTGTGCAAGAAGTTCCGGTTGAAGTAATAAAAATGGTTGAGACAGTGAAAGAGATAACCTTACCTACAGCTCCCCCATATCCAACATACACTCCATATCCCACCTATACCCCATATCCAACATATACTCCAGTTCCCACGCTCACTGCAGCGGAATTGTTTGTGGAAGAACCTGGATGTTTACCTAGGCCTAGCTTAGAAGATTTGAATGTGGCTGTCGCTGGAGATGATGCTGCTTCTGTATTTGTCGATATCCCTTTGCGTACACAAGGGACTGTTAAAATCGATGGAATCAGTGCAGAAGAAGGTACTTTGATAACCGCTTATTATGATCCTCCATATATGCCTACAGTTCAACAGCCCGAAGGATATATCGCAGGACAGACTACTGTTGATGCTAAAGGCAGATATGAAATCAGTATGTATACCTATGGGCCAGAAGTGGAGCACAATAAGCAAATGTGGAGAGGGGTCTATTTTAAAGTGGATAACTGCTACGCACGGGAATCAACGTGGAAAAATTTAGGACGTGGATTTCCTGGAGTAGTTGATCTAACAGCTCAAGCCTCCAACGAGTACAACAAACCTATTTTGCCTAATAGAATTATTATTAATGACCATCCTATGAATTCAAATTATTATGTTTCCGCTGATACTTATTGGGATATTACAACGGACGTGTCCCCTGTAAATGGAGATTTTGGATCGGGTACAGTGGTTCAATTGACCGCATCCAAAAATTATGATTCTTGGGGATTTTATAAGCGTATGAAATGGAAATGGACAGGCGTGGACAAGGTATGGGGAGCAGATAATGAGTTTGCTAGTTTGACTACAAATGCTTCTAGTAATAGTTCTGTCACTATTACTGCTTATGACCCTGAGGCGCCTTAGAAACAAATTAATTTAGGTTTGCAGATATAAATGAATATAAGTTTTAAAATAGGATTGATAGTAATAGCGTTGCTTTCGGTTGCTTGTGCTTCTGTTCCTAGTGATCAAATAGGAGAGAATGAAGTAATCATTGAGCCAACGATGAACATTGATGCTACTATTCAAGCCAAGTTGCAAATTTTGCAACAGGAATTAGACGCGCAGGCTAAACAACAGTCAGTGTCAAATAAGATTGTTGCTTCTGAACCAACCATGAACGTACCCAAGACAGGTAAAATTAGTGTAAATGTTGAGCCTTCGGGATCTGGTTCAGTAGAGTCATCCATCG
>MDTE01038918.1_pt1 | contig 22957 bp, 19 predicted proteins | sample 811231 | NCBI WGS metagenome assembly MDTE01 (sample SAMN05326651, study PRJNA326480) | marine metagenome | isolation source: seawater | place: Indian Ocean: Red Sea | collected 2010 | reverse complement strand
AATGGTCGCGACCGTCTTTCATCTCTACCGGCGTATTGCACCTATTCACGACAACAACATTGCCTACGGATGCCGCGCCTGACTCAAGGGCTAAGTCAACATTGACCTTTAACTGGGAAGGCTCTCCTCGTCTATATCCTGCATCAGCTGTTATTAGCAGTTTCGCTCCAGCGTCTTCGCATCTATCAATAATCGCGTCTGGGCTAAAGCCCCCAAAGATCACTGAATGAGCTACTCCTATTCTTGCACACGCAAGCATAGCTATTGGCAGTTCGAGGATCATTGGCATGTAGATTGCGACTGTATCTCCACGTGCAAGGCCTAATTCCTTCAACACATTAGAGAATTTGGAAACTTCGGTTAGGAGTTCTTTGTATGTTATTGATTTAGTATCTCCGGGTTCCCCCTCCCAATGAAACGCAACCTTGTCACCTTTACCACTCTCAACATGCCTGTCTAAACAATTGTATGAGACGTTTAATTTTCCATCGGAGAACCATTTAGCGTAAGGAAGCTTCCATTCAAGAATCATTTCAAAATCTTTTTCCCATGTGAGTAATTCTCGTGCTTGCCTTGCCCAAAAAGCTTTAAAATCTGCGTCTGCTTCTTCGTAAAGTGATCTATCTTTTGTCAATGCTTCTTGCACAAATGCAGGCGATGGCGGAAAAGTTCGATTTTCCACATAAAACTCTTCTATGGCTCTTTGGTCTCCCATTCTCTCTTCTCCCTTTACGATGTGGTTACGAGATTACTCTGATGTTTCTTGTGGGGCGATCTGAGGTCAAGATTTAACTTTCCATTCAATGACTTTGAACCCTCCTAGACTATTCGGGTCAAGTAAGGCTTCGGACTCAACTATTCGGCTTCTTGCTTCTAAAGCATTGACGTTGGGATTATGAGCATTTTCTAACCAGTATTCCTTACCTTCTTTTACAAGTTTCTCTATACCTAATTCCATGAGCCATTGTCTCTGTGTTTTGATTGATGATGCTTTGCGTACGGTCTCCAATTGACTGATATCAATGTCAGAGGTTATATCTTTCTTCCCTGGCTCCGTTAGTGGATTCTCAGTTAGTTCGTGGCCTTTGTATGTCCGCAACCAATTTCTGTTCCCTTCCGGAGGAAAATGATCAATGGCATAATCAATTATCACTATTCGGCCATTTTGCAATGTACTGAAAGCTGTTGCTAGCCATTCTTGTACGGCTTTCTGCACAGGAACTCGAACTTTATTTTCACTGACGGAGAAACCCGGTTCGTTTCCTGATGAAGGTAGAAGAATTTCAGTAAGTGAACCATCCTCTGATCCGATTCGGACCTCTTTCCAAGTTCCATCCTCGCAGGATTCAAAAATATCAAAAGGGAGGTTATCCAGTAATTCATTGGCGAAAATAATGCCATTCTCTATTCTTTCTGGCATTTCATCGCTTGATGCAATATTTGACGGGTGCTCTTCACGCTGTGACTGGCTAATTTCCACCGCTATGTAACTCAACGCCTCTCGGCAAACAAGATCCGATCGAAGAATTGAGCGCGCTAATGTCCCTGGGCCTGACCCACTTTCTAGGAATGTAAAGTCTTGCGGTTTTCCAAGTTCTATCCACCATTGGTCTATTGCTTTTGCTACGAGTTTGCCGAATAGAGGTCCGGTTTCTGGGCTTGTTATAAAATCTTTTTTTCTACCTGCCCCGCCAGTTGAATAGAAACCATGTTCAGCGTCGTAGAGAGCTATCTCCATAAACTTGCTGAATGGAAGAGGTCCACAATCAGAGATAGTCTTTAGAATCTTTTCATGGATTGTCATAGGGAGTCACAGGTATGGGTTAGTTGAAGAGAGTCCAACCCTATTTAAGTTATGTCCCAAGTGCAATTAATGAAACATCGGTGAAATGGGTGACGATTCCCGGAACTACTCCGAATGCAAGAGTTAATGTCAAGGTGATCGCTAGTGCAGCAGTTAAAGATATTGGGGGTTTCATCTCTTGTGAGTGTGTTTCGTGGGGTTCTTCAACCCACATCTTCATCGCTATACGCCCGTAGTACCCAAAAGCGATTACAGCGTTAATCGCTGCTATCACTGCTAGACCATAACCCCAACTAGTATCTGCGCTTGTTAGTGATGTGAAGACAGAGAATTTAGCGAACCAGCCTCCCAAAGGTGGGACACCAGCTAGTGAGGCTAGAAAGATAGTCATGGCTACCGCTAGGCCAGGAGCTGTTTTGAAAAGGCCGTGATAGCTATCAATGTCAGCTGTCTTGGTGGTTCGGGCGACTGAAATAATTATTGCGAATGCTCCTAGGTTCATTGCTGCATAAATAGCCAAATAGGTAACTACTGCAGAAACAGATTTGTCTGCAATCTCTAAGCTTTCACCAGCAACGGCCAAGGGAGCAAGCATAAAGCCAGCTTGCGCTATACCTGAGTAGGCCATAAGGCGAACAATATTGGTTTGTCGTAATGCCATGACATTCCCTGCAGTCATTGAGAGGGCGGCCAAAATCCAGAGGAGGGGTTGAAACACGTCCTCTCTTCCTAGAAAACCGACAACGACAATGTTCATTAATGCGACGAATCCTGCTGCTTTTGAAGCTACTGCCAGAAATGCTGTAACTGGAGTCGGCGCGCCTTCATATGTGTCGGGCGCCCAAGTGTGAAAAGGAAATGCTGATACTTTGAATCCGAACCCGATGGTCACGAAAATAATTCCTAGAGTTATCACTGATGTACTGGACTCTCCGACGCTAATGGATGAGTTGATTTCCTGAAGCAATGTGCTGCCACTTGTGCCAAAGATAAGTGACATGCCGTAAAGCATGATTGCTGATGCGAATACACCCATGAGGTAATATTTCAATCCAGCCTCATTGCTTTTATGATCTTTCTTTCTCCAAGTAGCAAGCATGTATGCCGGTATAGAGAGAAGTTCCAGTGCTACAAAAATGGTTATCAGGTCTCTTGCGGAAGCCATGATCACCATACCGAGAATGGAGGAGAGCAGCATTCCGTAGTATTCGTTTTCCCAGTATTCTCCTTCTGCTATGTAATTTGTGGATAGGAGAACAACTAAGTACCCACTGAGTAAGAAGATTGCTTTAATGATCAGCGAGTATTTATCAACTATAAAGGCTCCGTTGAACATGCTCCTATCTTCAGAATCAATCGCTAAAGTTAAAATTGGGATTAGGGGTGCGAGTAGGAAAAGTCCAGTAAGCGCGGATGTGACCGTTCTTCCTTTTTCTCGCCAAATTACATCAATTAGAGTTATTGTTGCTCCGCCGCCGAGAAGACATAATTCAGGTGCAACTGCGTGCCAATCAATGGGAGGTCGATTGAATTCTGCTCCCGCAGCGAAGAACCCGAGGATGGCAGAAAGTAGGTCAAACATTTGTTATTGCCTTGCTTCTTCTAGAAGTTCCCGTATATCTGCAAAGCAAGATTTACCTTGCTCTTCTCCTTCGAATTCAAGGCAATTTTCTATTTCTTGACCTTGAACGTTAACGGTAAGGGACTTGACCACTGCATCGTCTGTTGTCGTGAAAATTGGTCTTGGGTAAAGGCCGAAGAAAAGAATCAGTGCGAGTATTGGTGCCCAAGAAATCCATTCGTAAGATTTTACATCTGAGATTTCCGGATTATCTTTAAATTCTTCCTTGGGAGTACCCATAGCTGTTTTTTGAAGCATCCACAGAAGGTAACCTGCAGCTAACACCGTTCCCAAGGCTGCTACTACCATGTACGCCCTGAATGTGGTCTCTGAAAGAATAGATGCGGGGTTGTAACTGGCGAGGATAGCTGGGAACTCTCCCCAGAATCCTGCTAAACCTGGGAGACCCAGTGAAGCCATGGCGCAAAATCCGAGGATCCATCCCATTCTTGGTGCAGAAACCAATAACCCTCCTAGCCTGCTCATATCCAGAGTGTGGTATCGGTCTTTCATTGAGCCTGCGAGGAAGAAGAGCATTCCAGTGATTAGGCCGTGAGCAACCATGCCAAAGATCGCAGCGTTTATTCCGAAGTCTGTTAGGGTAGCGATTCCTAGCATTACGAAACCCATATGGGCTACGGAAGAAAACGCTATTAATCGTTTCATGTCTCTTTGTGCCAGACAGCCCAGTGCTCCATAAATAATGCCAATGACTGCTAAGAGGCCTATAAAAGGCGCCCAAGCTGCTGCTGCCTCAGGAAGCATAGGAATTGCGATTCTTATAAACCCGTATGTTCCTAGTTTCAGTAACACTGCAGCAAGAATTACTGACCCCACAGTTGGTGCTTGTGTGTGGGCGTCAGGTAACCAAGTGTGAAATGGAAACATGGGGACTTTGACTCCGAATCCAACGAACATTCCTGCGAAGATCCACAGTTGAGCAGATCTGCTTATCCCTAATGTGGCCCCATCTGATAGCGCAATCATTGAAAAGGTTTGTGCTTCGTCTCCGACAAGAGTTCCATCGGCAAGGAAGTACAGAGCTAGAAAACTTACAAGCATCAGTGCTGATCCGAACATTGTATAAAGGAAGAACTTTAGTGATGCGTATCGCCGGTCTTCTCCTCCCCAGACGGCGATCATGAAGAACATAGGGAGGAGGACGACTTCGAAGAAGACGAAAAAGAGTATGAGATCTTGAGCTACGAAAGTTCCTATCATCCCAGTTTCCAGGATAAGAATTAGAGCGAGGATTGCTTTTGGGTTTCTGGGTTCTGGGAAATGGCCGAATGTATAAACGATACATAGAGGAACAATGAAGACGGTTAAAGCTATTAGCGGTAGGGACATTCCATCTACCCCCAATATGTATCGACTGTTAATAACTCCTATCCAGTCTTTATCTACAAAAAACTGTAGGTTTCCTGATTTCCCGTAATCGAAAGTGATCAGCATGAATGCACCTAGCACCGCTGTTACTACCGACGTAAGTAGGGCTATTCCTTTAATCAAATCCTCCTTTGCTTTTGGAACAGCCATAACAGCAGCTGCTCCCGCAAGTGGTAGGAATATCATCAGGCTTAGGAGCCAATTATTTTCTAAATCCATATCAGGTCTCTCCTAGACAAACACAATAAATAAGCCAGCCAATATTGTGGTGGCTGCGAACATAATGGCGGCGTATTGGTGAACTTTGCCGCGTTGGATAATAGTGCGTGTGGTTTCACCAAGGCCTTCCGATGCTTTACCCGAAAGGTTTACCACTCCGTCAACCAAATTTTGGTCAATTTTTTCATATACAAAAGTTGCAGATTTTGTGGCTTGTTTCCCTACTTGGTTGACAAGACCGTCTATGCCTTTTTGATTTGACCAATATGCCGCATCAGCAATGGGTCCCTTTGTCCCGTTGGCAATAATATCGGTATACAGGTGGTCTAAATAGTATTTTTGTTTGAGCACGGTATGGCCTGCTCGTGCGAGTTTATTCTTCGACGTTAAACCGTTGGTTAGTTCGGTAGCTGCAGGACTTTGTGCTTTCACTTTTATGAAGAAGTAATGTGCTGCTAGGCCAACTCCTGTTAGTGCTACGAGTGTAGAGAAGATAGCAAGTGACCAACTCGGCGTTCCGTGGGCAATTGGTGGGAAATAGGTTGCTACCGGCTCAACATAGTGCCCGAAGCGCTCTTGCCATCCGGCTTTATTTCCTGTCAAAAAGCCTACTGGGAAATTTAGGAATCCTGCTCCTACCGCCATTGTGGAAAGAATTATGAGGGGTATAGTTATTCTCTTTCCAGACTCATGTGGATCTCCATGTCCATGAGTGTCTCCGCGGAATTCGCCGAAGAATGTAAGGTAAATCACTCGCGTCATGTAGGCACAAGTTAGTGCCGCGCCGATGATCCCCATAACCAGAGCAAAAACGTAGGTCCCATTACCACCAGTCCCACCGAATAGGCCCCATCCTCCTGTTCCGACGAGAATTTCATCTTTAGACCAGAATCCGGCAAGAGGAGGTAGTCCCATTAAAGCTACCGTGCATACCACGAATGTTTTATAGGTCGTTGGCATGAATTTCCTCATACCGCCCATTGACTTTTTCATATCGAAACTGTGTACGGAGTGGCTTACTGAACCTGCCCCTAGGAATAGTCCTGCTTTGAAGAATGCATGCGTGAAAAGGTGAAAAACGGCAGCCGTCCATGCTCCGACACCTAGGGCCATGACCATGTATCCCAATTGTGAAACTGTTGAGTAGGCGAGAACTTTTTTAATGTCGTCTTGAACGAACGCTAGTAGTCCAGCTCCAACGAGTGTGACTGAACCTACCAATGCCAGGATATTGAAACCGGATCCGGCAATATCATAGCCTTCAAAGAATACGCCGTATAGACGCGCCACCATGTAGATCCCTGCAACAACCATGGTCGCTGCATGAATTAGCGCTGAGACAGGAGTTGGTCCGGCCATCGCGTCGGGTAGCCATGTGTGGAGTATGAATTGACCTGATTTCGACATAACTGCAGCTGTTAAACAAAGCGAAGCTATTAGAAGTGTTGAATCTCCAATGTCGTGATTAATTGCGGCAATGTTTATGTCAACTATGTTCCAACTTCCCGCTGACCAAAAGAGAATCGTCATCCCGATTAGCAAACCCATATCTCCAACTCGGTTGGTTAAAAATGCCTTTAGCGCTGCGTCAGAATTTGGTTTCTCTTCCCACCAGTGACCTATTAGAGCAAATGAGCATACTCCGACAAGTTCCCACCCCACAATGGTCTGTAGGATGTTCTCGCTGAGAACAAAAAAGAGCATTGATGCAGAGAACAAGCTTAAGAAAGCGAAGTAATGGGTATACCTCCTGTCACCGGAAACATAATCAGTTGAATAAATGTGCACTAGTAGGGATATTGCTGTCACAACGAAGAGCATCATTACAGTGAGGCCATCAACCATGATTCCTACTTGGAATGTTCTTCCCCCACTTTCCCACCAGGTAAATCGCTGAATTACTGCATCTACGCCAACTGATTCATGGCCGTCACCTTTGTCTTCTGCCGCATAGACAGTAATGTCCTCAGAAGAGGCTACTTCGATATTTCCGGAACTAAAGGATTCGTGGTACTCCTCTCCGTGGTGCTGGGCATGGTTATGATCTCCGCTTGCGTTGTTTACTTGATTGATCCATTGACCTGCGCAACAAACGGCAAGAATGAAAGCGATTGCGATTGAGATTATTCCGAATTCTGCACCCTTATATTTCATTCTTTTACCGAAGAACAAAATCATAAAGAACGAAAGGGCGGGTAGGGCTGGAATTAACCAAGCGGTTTCTAGAAACCACCCTCCTGCTTGAACTGTTTTGGAGGGAGCAGATTCTGCGAGTGCTAGTAGATTCGTCACGTCATCCCCTCATCTGGTCAATTTCTGACAAATCAACATTTTGCTTATTTCTGAAGATGAGAAGGACGATAGCGAGTCCTACTCCAACCTCAGCAGCAGCTATCGCTATGACGAATAAAGCGAAGACTTCACCGGCGATGTTGTCCGTCATTGCTGAGAAGGCCACAAGATTGATGTTCACTGCATTGAGGATTAATTCAATAGACATGAGTACCATTACGCCATTCTTACGTGAGAGAACACCATAGATCCCTATGCAAAAAAGGACCGAGCTGAGGAGCAGGAATTGCGCGATTGTCATGCGGTTTCCTTTCTCGCTATTACAACAGCTCCGATGAGTGCGGCGAGAAGTAGGACGGAAACAGCTTCGAACGGAATGATGAAGTCGGAAAATATTGAATCTGAGACAGTCGCTGCATTTGTCACTGTTTCTTCTGGGAGTTTCTCTCCTCGGTAGGTATCAATAATCGCGTAGGACATAACTGCGAACATCAATGTTGCAATGACAGCCGGAAGGGCTCTATTTGGCATATTGATATTTTCTTCTTCTCCGATACTTGCTTTTGTTAACATCACTCCGAAGAGAAGCAGGACAATTACTGCACCGATGTATACAAGGATTTGGGTAACTCCTACGAATTCTGCGCCAAGAAGTAAGAACTGGCCGGCAACACCAGCGAGTACAAGAACAAGCCAGAGGGCAGCATGAACGATGTTTTTAGTTGAAACTACTTTGAAGGCTGCAACGATCATTAGAAGAGCGAGAATGGCGAAGAAAACGTTTTGAGCAACCATTAGCGTGGAACCTTTCTGACCTTCTGCTCGGATCCTTCTTCATATTCCTCGAAGTCCGGAACTGTTTCCATCCATTCCCCCAGACGTTCTTTATCGTGTAATAGATCGGCCAGTTTCAGTTCAGAGAATTCATATTCAGGTGTCCAGAACAGTGCATCAAATGGGCAAACTTCAACGCAGATTCCACAAAACATGCATAGTGAGTAGTCAATGTCAAATCTATCTAGAGCATTAACTTGGCGCGGTTTGCCTCCTTCGCGTCGTGGTGGTGCGAGCTCTTTGTGCCCTTCTATGTAGATACACCAATCGGGACATTCTCTTGCACAAAGCATGCATGCAGTGCAGTTTCCTTCATGTAGAGCGATCACTCCTCGAGCGCGTGGAGGTGGGGTTTCTTTGACATGAGGATATTGGACTGTAAGTGCACCTTCGCTAGGTTTCGGTATGGGTTTTCTAAGCCCTCCCGGGAACAGGGTTTTCATCATTGTTCTGAAGGTAACTTTCAATCCTTTTAGAATTCCGGGCAATTGCGACATTATCTTTGCCCCCCGATTATTTGGGTACCTATCATGCCGCCACCTTAAGGACTCCGGTCAGTGCGATATTGGCAAGACTTAATGGAATCAGGAACTTCCATGCAAGACGTTGTAACTGATCTTCTCTGAATCTAGGGAAGGTGAAACGGAACCAGAAGATCAGGAAGGCAATTAGCATTGTTTTACCTGCGAGAATGAGGGGTCCTATCACATTGAAGATCTGGCTTGCTGGGTCGATGCCGGGTACATACCATCCGCCAAAGAAAAGTACCGCAGCGATGGCTGAGAAGACACCCGCTGAGGCGAATTCGCCAATAAAGAACAGGAGGAACCTAATCCCTGAATATTCGGTAAGGTAACCCGTTACTAGTTCAGATTCCGCGACTGGCATATCAAAGGGTGCTTGAGTGAGCTCAGCTTGAACGGCAATCATAAAAATAACGAATCCAATGAATTGAGTGAGAATAAAGGGGTTTCCGATTCCACCCCAACCAAAGATCTCGCCTTCGGCCTGCGAGAGAACTATCCCTTGCATATTCATTGTTCCTGCCTGAATTACAACACCTACTACAGCAAGAATTAATGGGAGTTCATAAGCGATTAGTTGCCCGGCTGCTCGAATCCCTCCTAAGAGTGAATATTTGTTTGCTGATGACCATCCAGCCATGAGAATCCCAATTACCGAAACTGATGAGACGGCCATTGCAAAGTAAATTCCGGCATCAAGGTCAACGAAAAGCGCATCAGGTCCTGCTGGTAGGACAACAACTAGGAGAAAAGTTGACATCAGCACAACAAAGGGAGCTGCTGCAAATACATATCTGTCTGCCTTTGAAGGGAAAATATCTTCTTTTTGTATCCATTTCCCTACTTCTGCCAGTAGTTGTAGCGAACCGTACGGTCCTGCTTCCATTGGTCCCAAACGGCTTTGCATGAAAGAAATTGCCTTGAATAGGTACAGGTAGACAATAGTTCCTGCTGGAAGGAGCACTGCTAAGAGTCCTATGGGTACCTTTATTAGGAAGGTTTCTTGCCACCATGCTGGGCTTAAGGCTAGAAGATCGATCATCGGTCTATGTCTCCTAGTATGAAGTAGAGTGAGGCAAGTATTGAGATGATGTCTGGCACGAACACATCTTTCAGTACCCATGGGGTTATTGACATATTGGAGAAACTCGCTGACCGTATCTTAACTCTGAATGGCATCAGGTCTCCCTTGCTTACCACGTAGAATCCCATTTCCCCCAGAGGATTTTCTGTAGCGACATATGCTTCTCCTGGTGGAACTTTGATAATTCTTGGGACTTTCGCCATAATCGGCCCGGAAGGTATGGATCCAAGTAATTGGTCAATGATGTTACATGCTTCTCTTGTTTCTTGGAGTCGCACCCAGAATCTTGAAAACGAATCACCATCTGGATGTGTCCAGACTTTCCAATCAATCTGATCGTAGACTAATCCGACGTTTGCGTCACGACGGATGTCCCAGTCAACTCCGGAGGCACGGAGATTAGCCCCTGACAATCCATACGATAGTGCGACATCACCGGGTATCACACCGATTCCTCTTGTCCGGGCTTGGAAGATTTCGTTTCCGAGTACTAGTTCTTCCATTTCATCGCAGAAATCTCTCATTCGACCCAAAACACTTCGTGTTTCATCTATCCACCCTTTTGGTAGATCATCCTTGAGTCCTCCAATTCGGTCGAAGTTGGGATGGAAGCGACCACCGGTGACGCGTTCAATTTGGTTAAGAACAAATTCGCGGTCGCGGAAAGCATAGAAAACAGGTGTTGTAGCTCCGACTTGCACTGCCATATCTCCTAAGAAAAGGCAGACGTTTGCGACGCGGCTGAGTTCAAACAGTATCGTCCTAATCCATTGTGCTCGTGGGGGAGCCTCTACTTCCATAAGTTGCTCAGCGGCAAGTATGAAGGGAACTTCATTCGCGAAACTACCTAGCCAGTCAATCCTGTTGATCAGTGTGGTGACCTGTGGATAGGTCCGAACTTCTGTCAATTTTTCATACCCTCGATGCATGTAACCCATGATTGGTTCGGCAGCAACCACTTTCTCCCCATCAAGTTTGGCTACGATACGGAGGGTCCCATGAGTTGCTGGGTGTTGGGGTCCGAGGTTGAGAGTCATACCTTCATCGGTTTCTACCTCTACGTTCACCCGTGCATCTGCCGCTTGTGAAGCTATGTATGCAAGTTGATCACTCTCGGTAGTTGTGCTCATCATTCTTCTCCAGGCATAGCTTCTACATCGACAATCCCAGGCCATGGTTTCATACGCCGAGATAGCAATGGATAGTCTTTTCTTAGTGGGTGACCTTCAAAGTCTCCGGGGAGATAGATATTTCGGAGATCTGGATGCTCATCAAACGTAACTCCGAACATTTCGCGGGCTTCGCGTTCGTGCCAATTTGCCCCCGGGTAAACCGGGATTAGTGAAAGCGCTCTTGGATTGTGATCATCAAGGTCTGCTTTTACCATTACACCAATTCCTAGTGAGATTGAGTAGGCACGGAAGATTAATTGGAATCTAGTTCCCCCTCCTGTGTATCCCCACTCCATAGCTTCTTCTTCATTTTCTATAATTTGAGGGTCTATGTCTTGTTCTGCTTCATGCTCCCTACCATATGGTGATGGCATCCAGTCAATAACAGATAGCCAGTCAAAGAAAGAGCAATCAAGGTGGTCTCGTAGGATCTGCGCTGTATGTCTCCAGTCCTTGGAAGCGACTCGTATCCATAGACCTCTATTTGGCGCTATATATGAACAGATGATCTTTTCTCCAAGGGCGGCTTTTAACTTATTAAGGGTTTCTTCTGCCTTTTCATCAGTTTCTTCTTCCGGGGATTCTTCTGTGACTGTAACTGTTGTTTGTTTTTCGGAATCAGCGGAGCTTTCCTTTAGCGGTTTGCTTGCTTCAGCTTTTTCTCTTGCTGCTTGCGCACGCTTTAGGAGATGTTCGGGGATTTCAGCCATTTCCACTCTCCGCTTTAAAGTGCGTTAGTTTTCGTGATCGGTTACTCAACAACAATTGGATCACCCTTCCAACGTTCTGCCATATCTTCGTTCATGATTCTTTCTTGGAGGAGGACGATACCCTCTAGTAACGCTTCTGGTCGAGGTGGGCAGCCTGGTACATACACGTCAACGGGCACGATTTGATCTACTCCCTTTGTTACGGAGTAGGAATCCCAGTACGGTCCCCCGCAGTTTGCGCAAGAGCCCATTGAAATTACGTACTTCGGATCAGGCATCTGCTCCCAAAGTCTCCGAACTGCAGGAGCCATTTTGTCAGTGACTGTTCCTGAAACGACGAGAAAATCAGCTTGCCTGGGACTTGCTGGGAGGGGAATTACTCCTAATCGCATCACGTCATAACGGGGCGAAGCGAATGCTGCGCCCATTTCAATCGCACAGCATGCCAGACCCCACTGGTAGACCCACATGGAGTATCGGCGGCTCATATTGAGAATTTTTGTGAGAGATTTGGGCATTTTCCCAGATTCAACTAATCCCATGCTCTCTCCTTATTTTTAAATCGGGTGTTCAGAACCATTTGAGCACCCCTTTTCTCCAAGCGTACAAAAGGCCAAGTAGAAGTATGAAAATGAATATTGCCATTTCAACAAGGCCGAATAATCCATACTCTTCAAGACGGGTAGCCCATGGAAAGATGAAAACTGCTTCAACATCGAACATGACAAATAGCAGGGCAAAGATGTAATACCGGATGTTGCTCTGAGCCCATCCTGTACCTACGGGATCAACACCCGATTCGTAAGTTAAGTATTTCTGGTCCTGCTTCCTTGATGGCCGAACAAGTGCGCTCAGGCCGACGAATGCGCCAACTAGGGCACATGCCAGAACACCGAAAACGGCGACCGTTAAATAGCTGCGTAGAAAATCGGACACTTCGTTAAATAGTAGTAAGTAGAAGGGAATTGGACCAAGGTGTAAAGCACCAAGATAGCCCAGAGTTGCCTTCTAAAGGTGGTTAAAACAGGTTTCGTAATCATTAATACGTTGTCAAGGTAATAAGGGCGAAAGGGGTGAGCTGAACTCATGTTCGTCGCTATTGTTTGTTGTGATTTTTTTTGGTTCATAATTTCAACTAGCGATCAGAATTGGGATTGCGCGAAGAGCCATTTCTACAAGTGGCTCTGGCCAAATACCAAGGAATACGGTGAAAATGGTGGCTGTTCCGATAACAAATATAATCTGTTTAGGTATTTCCAGTGTTTCTGTCTTCTGGTCCTCTTCGTCTTCATTGGTGAGCCATATCTTTATGAGGATCCGTAGGTATAGGAATGCGCCAATTACTGCTGCAATCATTGCCACTATGGCAAGTCCATAGGATTTCGTTTCAATTACTGCTTCAATCACATAAAACTTTGCAAAAAATCCTGATGTTAGGGGAACTCCAGCTTGCCCAAGAAGGAAAATAGTGAAGGAAACAGCAAGGATTGGCTTTTGTCTCGCCAGTCCTGCAACTGACTCCAGGCTCGTTTGTGTTCCATCAGGACCTGAATTCAGTGCTATTACGGCGAAGCTACCTATTACCATGAACGAATACGTTGCAAGATAGAAAAGCACTGATGCTACTCCTTGATCGGAAGCTGCTTGGGTTCCCACGAGGAGGTAACCCGCGTGACTGATTGAGGAATACGCCAGCATTCTTTTCAGGTCTGTTTGGACTATTGCTAGTAGCGAACCAATAAGTAATGTTGCTATGGCGATAGCGTAGATCACTGGTTGCCAGTCAGACTGGTAGGAACCGAGAGTTACGTAGAGGACTCTTAGCATCGCTGCAAATCCAGCTGCTTTGATTGCGGATGCCATAAAGGCTACAAATGGCGTTGGTGCCCCTTGGTAGACATCTGGTGACCAGAAATGGAAAGGGACTGCAGCGACCTTGAATGCGAATCCGATGATTACTAGTGCTAACCCTGCTAGGAGAAGGGTGTCGTTCTTCAATTCGTTATCTGTGAGAAAATTTTGAATAGCGGTAAATCCAGTTGATCCAGTTGCTCCATAGAGGAGAGCTATCCCATAGAGAAGAAATCCTGATGCGAATGCTCCGAGAACGAAATATTTTAAGCCTGCTTCTTGTGATTGGATTCGCTTTAGATTCATAGCAGCGAGGACATAGGCCGAGATTGAGAGTACTTCAATGCCTAGGAAGAGGATTATGAAATCGTTCGCCCCTGCCATGATGATTCCACCAGTTGCTGAGAGTAAGAGAAGGACATATGATTCCGGGCCTTCTATCGACTCCAGTTTCAGGAATGTTCCCGCTAAGCAGGTTATGAGGATGACGCTTATTGCTATGAGCATGGTCACGAACAATGAGAAGCCATCTATGCTGAAACCTCCTGAAAGCGTTGTATAGGGTCCATCTGATTTATCTTGAACGCGTATCCAGAGAGGTATTGTGGCGATCAAGCTAGCAGTAGCAGCACTACAGGTATATCCCATCAGAATTCGGGGAGTGATTTGTTTGGGTACAAGTGAGCAAATAGTAAGTAGGAGAACTGCTGCGGCACTGAGAATTATCACTGGCAACAGCCCGGTCCAGGAAACGGAAGGCATATGAAGAGTTTCTGCAGCGACGAGGAATGTCTCTCTTATCATTCGTGACCTCCTGAATGCTGGTGGTCACTATCATGGTGGTCGGATCCATGGTGGTGGGAGTTGTGCCCTTCATCGTGTGAATTGGTTTCATGTGTTTGTTGTAGGAGTTCAATGAATGACTGACGATTCCCTACCGTTGGTACAGGTTCGATAAATGACTCTTCCCCAATTGTTTCCTCTATATGGATGACGAGCTTGTCCACTGCTGGTTCTATACGGTCAAGCATGGGTTTCGGATAGATTCCTAAGAAAATAATCCCTGCTATCAGCGGGAGGAATGTCAAGCGTTCCCAATTTGTCAGGTCAGGTGTTGCGGAGTTGCCTTCCCCATTGTCAATTTCGGGACCGTGAAATACTCTCTGGTACGCCCAAAGAAGATACAGGGCTGCGAGAATAACTCCTGTGGCTGCGATGAGTGCCCACCACCGGTGAGCTGTGAAAGCTCCTAGGAGTATGAGAAACTCACCAACGAAGCCATTGAGGCCCGGTAATCCTATGGATGAAAGCATTACTAGTGTAAAAGTTCCAGCTAGAACAGGAGCGGATTTTTGTATTCCACCAAGTTCAGATATTTGTCTGGTGTGTCGCCTTTCATAGATAAGTCCTACCAACATGAAAAGGGCGCCAGTTGATAAACCGTGATTGATCATCTGGACAGTTGCCCCTTGAATCCCTTGAGTATTTAAGGAAAAGGTTCCTAGCACGATAAATCCAAGGTGAGCTATTGATGAGTACGCGACGAGTCGCTTTAGGTCTTTCTGCATAGTTGCGACTATTGCGCCGTAAATTATTCCAATAACACCGAGGGTTATAAATACTGGGGCGAAGAAATGCGATGCTTCGGGAAAGAGGTACAGACCGAATCTGATGAATCCATAGGTTCCTAATTTGAGCATTACTCCTGCAAGAATGACTGATCCGGCGGTAGGGGCTTCGGTATGGGCATCAGGGAGCCAAGTATGAACGGGGAAAAGGGGTACTTTCACTGCGAAAGCTAGTGCGAATCCTAAGAAGATGATTCGAGAAGTTGTAGTTGAAATGGAAGGGTTTGTGGCTATTTCTATAAGGTTGAAAGTTAGATCTATATTGGCGTTTCTGGAGTGAATGACGACTAAAGAAATGATGCTTACAAGCATCAGAGCTGAACCCAGCATGGTGTAGAGGAAAAACTTAGTTGCCGCGTATCTCGCATTGCCATGACCCCATTTTCCTATAAGGAAATACATGGGTATGAGTACAATCTCGAAGAATACGAAAAACATAAATAGGTCGAGTGACACGAACACCCCCATGCACCCTGTTTGTAGAATCTGGACCCAGATGTAGTAGGCCTTATGGTCATGTTGTGGATTAATAGAGATGATGACAAAGGGGAATAGCAAGCCTGTAAGGACTACGAGGAACAGCGAAATCCCGTCTATTCCCGCAAGCCATTGAATTCCCAAGCTTTCGATCCATGTCTTCTCTGACATAAATTGGTAATCGCCGTTGCTTTTAAACGCAGTTAGAACCCAAACAGATAAAGCTCCGGTTATCCCAGTAAATACGGTTGCCATGAGTTTGTGGAGGCCGATTCGTGCGTTTGGTACTAGCGCGACTACGAAAGCTCCGACTACTGGGAGTAGAACTAGCACTGGAATCACAGGGAATGATACTTCGGTGGATGTAGCGGCAAATGTGTGTAGCAGCGAAACCATTAGAAGCTCATCCTTGAAATGAAGTAGGCAAGAATAGCTATCGCCCCGATGACCATACCCAATGCATATGACCTAATGAGTCCGGTTTGAGTGGACCGTAACCGGGTTCCCAACCCTTGGGTTAGCTTGCCTGCACCATTGACAGCGCCGTCAATGACGGTTTTATCAAACCATGTGACAACTTCAAACATCTTTTTTCCAGGGCCTCCCATAAAATCAGTTACAGTTCGGTCAAAACTCCAGGCTTCTTGGAGAATAGGGAGTTCTATTTTTTCATGGTTGTAGCGCTTTCTTGAGTAAACATTTATTGCTGCTAGAACGCCTACTGTCGCTCCGATTATCGCTAATATTGCCAAAATCCATTTGGTTGAAGAAGAAGCAAGAACGTGCACTTCGTTTCCGAATAGGACCGGCTCTAACCATTTCTCAAGATATTTTGTTTCATGGCTGAATGGAAGGTTGAGAATCCCTGCAATTGCGGCAAGTATGGCGAGTGCAACTAACGGAAACCACATCAGGATGGGTGATTCATGGGGTTCTTGTTCATGTGCTTGTTCGGTGTTTGAAGTTGGCGTTTCTTGCATTCCATCCAATAACTCTTCCCTTGCTTCTTCTCCCCATCTCTGCTGACCGAAGAAGGTCATGAAGACAAGTCGGGTCATATAGAAGGCAGTGAGGATCGCTGCAACTAGAAGAAGCACCCAGGCGGTTTTGTTCTCATTCCATGCTGCGAGCAGTACTTCATCCTTTGACCAGAATCCGGAAAAAGGTGGAATACCTGAAATCGCTAACCATCCGATAATGAAGGTGATAGCAGTTATTGGCATGAATTTTTTCAAAGCGCCATACCGTCTCATATCTTGCTCTTCATGCATACCGTGTATGACAGATCCTGCCCCTAGGAATAACAAAGCTTTAAAAAAGGCATGGGTGATCATATGAAATATTGCAGCTACATAGAGTCCTGACCCAACGGCAACGAACATGAAACCAAGTTGACTTACCGTTGAATAGGCGAGAACTTTCTTTATGTCATTTTGTGCAACAGCTGCGCTAGCGGCGAATAACGCAGTGAATAGCCCAACTATCCATATCAGGTCTGTGGACCACCCAGAAGCTTCTGCAAGAACTGGATTCATTCTGGTAAGTAGATATACCCCTGAAGTAACCATCGTCGCCGCGTGTATTAAAGCTGAGACGGGTGTTGGTCCCGCCATTGCATCGGGAAGCCATAGGTAGAGTGGAAATTGTGCGGATTTTCCAGCGGCTCCTATAAAAAGCATTACTACTACTGCGGTTGCAGTTGTTTGAGTTAGCGCATTCGCCTGAATAACTGATGAGAAGATATCACTATATTTTAGAGAGCCGATGTTGAAGAAGAGAAGAAACATGGCGACCATGAAACCCCAATCACCTACCCTGTTGGTTACAAAAGCTTTTTTCCCTGCACTTGCATTAGCTGGATCATGATGCCAGAAGGAGATTAGGAAATAAGAGCATGCTCCAACCCCTTCCCAGCCAAGAAAGGTTATTAGTAGGTTGTCGCCTAGAACTAGCATGAGCATAGAAAACACGAACAGGTTCAAGTAGATGAAGAATTTCGAGAAGTTCTCATCCCCATGCATATAACCTATGGCGTACATGTGTATGAGGCTGCTTACACCTGTAATGAAAAGAGCCATGGTTATGGACAATGGGTCAGCTAGGAATCCTAATCCGATACTTAGTTCTCCGGATGGGATCCATTCAAAGAGCGTCATTTCGTATACTCGTTCCTCAGTGTGCTTCCCAATTAGTCCAAGGAAAACGCAAAATGTTGCTATAAATGATCCGCTAACCATAATTGTGGCTAGCCAACCAGAACTTGGCTCTCCCAAGCGTCTACCAAAGATGAGGAGAAGCAGGAAACCAAATAGCGGGAAAGCGGGTATGAGGCAAACGAGACTGTCCATAATTACCCTCTTAAGACCGATATCTCGTCAATTGAAGCTTTTGGACGTCTACGCATTACTGCGACCACAATTGCTAGGCCTATGACTACTTCAGCTGCGGCAACGACTAGCACGAAAAGGACGGATAGCTGCCCCCCGAGATCTCCCATTTCTTTCCCGAAGCTGATAAACGCAAGATTCGCGGCGTTGAGCATTAGTTCTATGCACATAAACATAATCAGCGGATTCCTCCGAACTAATAAGCCTCCAGCTCCGATGGTAAATAGAAGAGCAGATAACGCTAAGTAGTATTCAGTTCCGATGGTCAAAGCTAACATCATTCTCCAGTTACCTCTGAATCTTCTGCGGATGGATTCTCCGCTTCAACATCATCGGTTTTAGATACTGGTGCATGTTCGTCTTCTATGTTGCGCATAATCGATGGTGGTTCTATATCTGGGAGTGGGTCGGGTGTTGACTTAGGTCTCCTTGTCAGGATTACTGCCCCTACGACACCTATCGTTAGTAGCAAGGCTGTGATTTCTAAAGCAAAGACATACCTTGTTGAGAATAGTGCTCTTCCTATTTCTTTAATGTTTTGCTGTGGTGGGACTGAGTCATTGATTGATCCACCGTTTATTGCTAGTCCTCCATCAAAGGTCGATTGTTGGGCTTCAGTTGGAGGAATCCCAGTGACGTCCCCCGCAAAGGCAACGCCGATGAGAGTCACAAGGATTAGTAGCCCAACGGTTGCAAGAACAGCTATTTGTCGTTGGCCGATTATTGGGTCCGTCTTTATATCTTCTGCTCTATCAACGCCTAGGAGCATGATGACAAACAAGAAAAGTATTACTATCGCTCCGGCGTAGACGATTACTTGTACTGCAGCTAAGAAATAGGCTTGAAGGTTTATGAAATGGATAGCTACTCCAAATAATGTAGCCACTAACGACAAGGCGGCATGGACCGGATTCTTCAACAACACGACTCCGCAAGCTCCCGCGACAGCTACAGCTGCAGCGACAAAGAAGGTTACAGCTTCCACTAGCTATCGCCTCGATTGTTTGTGATTTCCTCGCTTTGCCCTTTTTCTGGAGCACGAATTCCATATCCGAGTTCACCTGACCATTGGACTTTCCCCTGATAGTTCAAGGACCCGGATGGAGATGTAGCTCTCATCCATGCTGATGTAAACTCGTCTTCGCCAGGGCGCCAATCTTCCCACGGAAGATGCTTTGGCTTCCCTGCGTCATCGACAACTAATTCCTCTTTAGTGTAAATCGCTTGTTTGCGGTCAGTAAAAGAAAATTCAAACAGTTTTGTTTCCGTAATTGCTTGTGTTGGACATGCTTCTACACAAAGGTCACAGTGGATGCAGCGGAGATAGTTTATTTCATAGACAAACCCGAACCGTTCCCCTGGTGCCGTTGGATTTTCTGGGTCGTTGTCCGCTCCTCTTACATAAATGCAATTTGCTGGACAAACGCCTGCACAGAGTTCACATCCTATGCATTTTTCCATCCCATCTTCGTAGCGGTTCAGGACATGTCTTCCGTGAAGTCTCTGCGGTTTTTCTCTTTTTTCCTTTGGATAATTTGTGGTTACTACTTTGCCGGATTTCGTGGCATGATTTAACTTCCCAAAAGTCACAGCGAAACCTTTAAAGAAACTGAACAGGCTCATTGATGCGATCCTCCTTGGGCTTCACAGGTCTTTCGTTCATTAGAATTCATCATCCGAATACCTCTTCGCCTTCTGCTTCTCTGCGTTCTTTCCCGATGCTAATTGACTTCATAAGCAGCCCAGCTAGAAGGGTTAATATAGCGACGCTGATAACTAGTACCAGCATTTGAGATAACCCTCCATCATTTCCACGGTCTCTGAAAACATCTAGTGTCGCTAGAAGTAGCACCCATCCTAATGCGAGAGGGATAAGTACTTTCCATCCGAAATCCATGAGTTGGTCGTATCGGGGGCGAGGGAGTGTGCCACGCATCCAAACGAAAACAGAAGCAAAAATAAATACTTTAGCTACGAACCAGAGAAGTCCCCAGAGCCAAGCAGGTCCAAATGGTGGATAGTAACCTCCCGGACCACCAAAGAATAACGTGACCATAACCGCAGACATAGTGATGACATTCATGAATTCAGCCATGAAGAAAAGAGCAAACCTTATTGAGCTGTATTCCGTATGGAAACCTCCGACGAGTTCTTGCTCAGCTTCAACCAAATCAAAAGGAGGAGAGTTCAATTCTGCGGTGGTAGCGATAAAAAAAATGATGAACGGTACGAAACCTGTAATTACGAGACCCCAATCGGTTATTCCACCGTTTTGACTCAATGCTATGTCATGTGTTGATAGCGTTCCGGTTTTCATCAGAACAGCTACTAGCGCTAAACCGAGGGCGGCTTCATAGGAAACCATTTGTGCGGAGGCCCTTACAGATCCTAATAATGGATATTTTGAACCTGAAGACCACCCTGCCAGCATAATTCCATAGACCGCAATTGATGACATTGCTAGGACGAAGAGTATCCCTATGTGTGGATCAGCCAATTGGACAAAGGTTTTGTTTCCAAACCATGTGACAGTTCCATCACCGCCGCTACTGAAATCTCCAGCTACTGGGACAACTGTGAAGACCAGAAGTGCTGGCACAATTGAAAAAAACGGAGCTATTTTGAAAACGAATTTATCGGATTTGTTTGGAATAAGATCTTCCTTGAAGAATAGTTTTATGCCATCAGCGAGAGTCTGTAATATTCCAAATGGACCGGCTCTGCTTGGCCCTATTCGGTTTTGCATGGCTCCTATAAACTTTCTCATCCACCAGATGTACAGCATTACGGAAACAAGGAGCAGGGCGAAAGCAACTACTACTTTCATCACTACAATAAGAAGAACTTCTAATGTTCCAGCATCACCAAGGAATAGCGGGTCAAGTCCGGCAATCATTTCAACCTCTCCTCGCCGTCGGGTCAATACGTATATCAACGCTGTCCGCACCTTTAACTAGGAGTGTTCGTAAATCCTCTCCAGTTTGGTTGAGGTAGCCGAAAGCTATTGATCGGGGGATCTTGTCATCTGGTTTCACAGAGACGGAGAGACTCTTCTGTCCTGCGGTAACCAATACGGACTTTCCTTCGTCAATTCCCATGGTTTTGAAATCTGCTGGATTGATCAAAATTTCGGTTGAACCTGATAACTCTCTTAATGCTGGAGTCATTTGGGTGATTGTTCCCCTGTCATACATCTTCTTCCCTAGAACTAGTCGAAGTGAATAGGAGTCAAATGGTCGGGTGTCCGTAATTATCTCAGATCCTTCAAATTTTATTTCGCCTTGGGTTTCTAGAAGCTGCCCATCAGGATTAGAGCAAATTGATTCTGTATTGATACTGGCGTAAATAGCTGATCTTTGTCCTAGTTCATTCCAAACGTCTTCTGGTTTACCGATTCGTAGATCATGTCCAAGGCGATGAGCAATTTCTGCTGCGATCATCCAATCTGGTCTTGTTGTTCCTGGTGAGGTCACTTTCTGACGGATTGGAGTGACACGACACTCGGTATTGGTATGACTTCCATTTACCTCTATAAAAGCAGACGCTGGGAAGAAAATATCAGCCTTAAAGGCAGAGAGGTTTACGAAAAGATCTACAGAAATAACTGTATTCACTCCATCTAATGCTCTTTGGGCAAGCTCTGGATCGTGGAAATCGGAAATTGGATCTGCCCCTAGTAGAAATAGGACATCTATTTCTCCTTCAGCTGCACCATGAAGAATTTGTTCTGTATCCTTTCCTTGCTCTGTGGGCAGGTTTGTCCATAAATCCGAAAACCTTTCTCTTCCATCATTCAGGGTTGTTTGCCCTGGAAGTAATCCTGGTGCCATCCCCATATTTAGAGCACCCATCATGTTGCCTCTGCGCACCAGTGGGAGGAACACAGAGTTGGAAGTTCTCTCTAGGAGGGACAGTGCCTCAATCAAGGATTGTTGGGATTCAGCTATAGATTGTCGGCCAAAGACCACTTTAAGCTCTTTCCCCTTAATTAGTTCATGCGTTTCTAGAAGCTTTTCCTTAGGAATTCCCCCAACTTCTACTGGCCCTTTACCTGTTAGAAGAGATTGAACCACTTGGGCAATTTCACCAGGCCTTGGGCGAAGTGACGAAGCTGCTACGTTACTTAAGCCTGTTTCTGTAGGGGAAAGCTCAATTATTTTGACTGAATTTTCTAGTGCGGCGTGGCGTAATCTGATATAGAGCGTCCCGTATTCTTCTTTAAGGTCAGGTGCTATCAGAAGTACGGTGCTTCCTGACTCGCAAACATCATTAATGGTCGCCTTTGGGAGTCCTAGGAGAGTATGCGCCGGTAGGTCATCTCCGAGACTCGCATCAACATGGTCTGTGCCAATCAGGCCTTTGGCTAATTTCGTCCAAGCATACTGCGATTCATTGGTTAATCTTGAACCACCAATGACAGCAATACGATCTGGGTTGGTTTGACGAATCGCTTCTGAAGTCATATCTAATACAGTTGACCATGAGGAGGCGACTAAGCCTTGCCCTCCTTTATCTGGCTTGTTAAGACCACCTCCTCTCACGAGTGGTTCTTGAACTCTGTATTCACTTTGGAAAGCTTGGAATGAGAATCTCTCTTTATCTGTTAGCCATCCCCAGTTAACCGCATCGCTGTCGTGTCCTTGAAAACGAAGTACTTCATCTCGAGAAGACTGAATTGTGATTCTATCTCCAATGGGATTTGGGTAGGTAGATTCGATTTCTTCAAGATCCCAAGGTCGAGCTTTGAATCGGTAAGGTTTAGCTGTTAAAGCCCCTACCGGACAGATCTGGACAACATTCCCACTGAAATACGATGCGAAGGGATCATCTGGGAATGTATTGACTTGAGTGGCGTTTCCACGGTCGATGAAGTGGATCAGAGGGTCACCAACGACTTCATCCGCGAATCGAGTACACCGGTCACATAGGATGCAGCGTTCCCTGTCCAAATAAACATTTTCATTT
>MDTE01050181.1_pt1 | contig 22971 bp, 24 predicted proteins | sample 811231 | NCBI WGS metagenome assembly MDTE01 (sample SAMN05326651, study PRJNA326480) | marine metagenome | isolation source: seawater | place: Indian Ocean: Red Sea | collected 2010 | reverse complement strand
TTAGGTTTAGCGACAAAGCAAAATTTTAGATTTTATAATTAAATACATGACAGAAAAAAATAATTGGTCTGAGATAAATAAAAATATCTCAGAAATTAAAGATAAAATAAAAAATAGCATTAATGAAGATGATCTAACATCTGACTTAAAAGATTCATTAAAAAACACTGTTACCTCAGCTAGTACAACTTTAAATGAGCTGAAAAGCAATATTGAAAAAACTGTGACAGATGAAGAGATTAAAAAAGAAGCAAAAAATATAGTTAGTAAAATTGTTTCTGAATTAGAAGAAAATTTACATGAATTAACATCGACCGTTTCTGATTATTTTGATCACAAATCAAGTGATGAGGAAGAATAAGTATTTTTAATTTAAATTTTTTGAATTACTTTTTACATTCAATATTTAAACTGATATGAACTCCATTATCTTTATCCATGTGTGGAAAATAAGCTTGTGAGTGATCATCGTATTCAGGAGTTTGCTTAAAAACTTCTCTCCAATCCCAATTCTGTATTTCTAAAAAACCTATGCGATTTAAAAGAGAAGTTAAGCTTTTTTGGTCATAAACAGTTTTATGATATATATAACTACTATCTCCAACGTTCCATTTTCCATATAATGGGCCCAAAATTTTTTCTAAATCTTTAGTTTGTCGATAAACAGAAATCAATGCATCGAAGTTTGGCACTGCCAATCTTAAAATTCCATTTTTCTTAAGAACTCTTTTCCACTCTGTCAACACTGCTTCCGCTTCATTTCTGTCAAAATACTCTAAAACATGTGAAGCATAAATCTCATCAACACTGTCATCATTTATTGAAGTTAGCTTATCTATAGATGTTTTGATGTCAATGTGATCATGGTTAGAAATATCTACATGAACATATCCTTCTAGATATCTAATACCAGAACCAAGGTGGAGTTTCATAACTTTAATCTTAGTTTAAACATTCTGACTAAGATTTTAAATCTATCAAAAAAAGGGTTAACTTTATTTGTCCCAGTAAATCCTTTTTTTTGTAAACTTAATATAGATTTTGAATCGTAAAAACTGACACCATCAATATATGTTTTCTATTGTTTTATTTATTTAATTAATCTTTTATTTTTTCGTAAGTTGACTTAGCTATTATTCCATTTAAAGCATTAAATAAAAATACTGAAGTTCCATCAACAAGCATTATAGAGTCTGTCTTAATTTCTAATGAAAGAAATAATGTAAGCAACATAAAAATAATAATGGTGTTAATTCGATTAAATCCTTTTGATAAATATAAGAAATAATTAATAACAAAATATCCAAGTAATACAAAGCCAAACAGTCCAAATCTATTTAAAACCTGCAAAATTAAAGAATGTGGTCCAGAAGTAGGAAAGTAAATAGTATTTTTTACAATATTTAAATAAGAACCTGTTCCGTGTCCAAAAGTTAAACTCAATATATTAGGCTTATAACCGGAAGCAAAATTTTTCCATGCATGAGTCCTATTTAATTTATCACTAATTGGTTCAAACCAATATGATTTATTTACCTCAGTATCTAAATATATCTTCGTTTGAGCTTCTTCATAATCATTGAAAAAAGGTTCATTTCTTTCAAAGATAGGTATGAATTGTAAAAGTAAAATAATAAGAATAGAAGTTATTAATAATTCAAACTTTAAAAATTTAATAAAATATATAGAAATAATAAAAATTAAAAAAACAAAAACTGTAATAGTCCATCTTGATTGTGAAAACATTAAAGTCACAACAGATATAAATAAAAATATTAAATTTAATTTATTTTTATTTAAATAACTATTTATTAGTAATAAAACAATCAGAAACAAAAGAAAATTTGAAAATACCTCATAATGATCATTTATGCCTCTCCAGGTTTGAACTTTACCAAAATCAATTAACTCTGATTTCCTGGATAAAAAGAAAATGTATTCTGAAAATGAATTTAAAAAAGTACTTACTCCAGCCATAAAAGATATAATCGGGTAGACAATTAATATTTTTGCAATTTTGTTTATTTGTTTTTTAAGGATTTCTATATTCGTTTTGTTTAGGAATATAAATATATCATAAAATAATATCGAGAGAGATAAGTACCACAAATAACTTGGTAAGTGATAATTGAAATCAGGTAGCAAAGATACCATAAATTTCCATCTTTGTGGGTATGAAGTATCTTTTAGATTTGTTGACAAATTGATTACAAGATTCTTATATTCATCTTTATTTAAATTATGGCTTACATTTTTTAATTCTCTAATATCTTTTCTCTCAAGATAAGTTTCATTATTCGATTCAATATCAATGTTGTCGACTAATTCATTAATACCTGATTGATTAGAAATAATTTTTGACTCTAAACTTGGAGAATTTGACATCGGAAATAATAATGACATAGAGATAGTAAATGTAAATAATACAAGAAATTTATTATTTAATAATTTTTTTTGCTTGTTAAATATACGAAATAATAAATAATAAACTAAAAAATCATAAAACCATGGAAATCCATAGCCAGTACTAATAAATGGAAAAATAGTTAGTGCAAATAAGGAAGTCAAATTAAAATCATCTTCAATAATTTTTTTTGCTAAAAAGGCTTTTAGAAATGAAAAAGTTATAAAAATTAATACTAGGTTGCTACTCTCAAAATTAACATACAGCGATGTTGTGTAAAAATTAATTAAAAGTCCAAAAAAACAAATTACAATAAATTTTTTTGTAATAGTTTGTCTAGCATCAAATTTAGAATTACTTGATAAAATTTTTCTAACTAGAAAATAAATCAATATTTGCTGTGACAAAATCCTTATTGTTCTTGGAAAATATAAAAGCAAATGTGAACTTTCTGAATCTGAATATATGTTTGATACAGTGCCATAACAATATTGACTTTGTGAAAACTCATTAACAAACTGCACTGTTACTTTTCTATATAAAAAGCTGTCAAAACTCAAAAATTTTATTCGAAAATATTCCAATAAAATAAAATTGTCACATTTAATAAAAAATGTGAATAAAAATAAGACAAATAAAATATTAAAAAGAAATTTAATTCTGTTCATTTGCTTCTAGTTTATTAATGTTGATATCTTCTAAAAGCATTAAACAACAAAAAATCATAAAGATATAGCCTTGGATAATATGTCTTGGAAAATATGTATGGACTTGGTAAAAAATATGTGGAGCTAAAAATCCTATGGGGATAGAGATGTAAATAAAATTTATAAAATTCTTTTTTGATAAAGCTATTAAAACTATCCATTGCAATATTATTAAACTAATTGTTAAAGGTAGTATTTTACCTGCCATAACTTGAACTCCAGATGCTAAAGGATTTGCAGTTAAAAAATTTAATTGAAAAATTAAAGTATCTTTGATTTCATTAAAATTAAAAATTAAATCATATGGATCCAAGTAAAAATAGCTAGAATCTACCACGTCTTTATTTAATACAAATTTTTCACCATAATAAAAATTGTGCAAAAATGGAAGTATAAAAATTATTAAAAATACTGATAATGACTGTATGATGTTTTTAATTGTTGGAGTTTTATAAATTAAAATTATTAATAAAACACTAATTCCAATTAATTGATTTTCCCTAATTAAAAATATAACTCCAAGCAATCCTGCAACAATTAATGTTTTAGATCTAAATTCATTTTTATCAATTAACTTTAGAATAATAATTAGACCCAAAATCCAAGTTGGCCACTCACTTAGAGAGTAAAATAAATTTTGTTTTGAACTGTATGTAGACAAAAGTACGTACATTAGTAAAAAATTAAAACTCAAAAATATTTTATTGATTTTATTTTGTTCATAAAGTTTAAAAAATATACTAAATATTAAAAATATAAATATAAATCTTGAAAAAAAGATTAAAGAAAGGTGGCTATCACCAAAAATCAACCTCAATATAGAAAGTACGTATCTATAACCCGGTTGATAAAAAAATATACTCTCACCACCTTCTAAAGATTTGCTAATAATTATTTGTTGCGACCAGCTTTCATATTTTAATGGGTCAGAACCACCGATAGAATATAGAACGTTACTGTCAAGGTTTGCATTTTTAATTGAAGATATCGTATTGAAAATTATTAAAATATAAGCTTCACTTAAATTTTTTATTTTTTTGCCTAAAACTAAAACTATAGATATAACCAAAATTAGAATTTCAAAGTAATCCGTATATGAATTTGATATATTCAATATCAAATAATAAATCAACATCGAACTCAGAAGATACAAAGCTATAAGATATTTTTTGTAATTTAATGAAAATATATAGATTATTAAAACAATGATAAATAATAAAAGGCTAATGTTGCTTAAATTGTTTTCTAGTTTAGTTTCAAATAAATTAAGCGGGATATCATCATTGCCAATTAAACTAAATGAAGCATAAGGAATATTTGGAATACTATTAGTAAGTCCGTTAAATCTATATAAATAATTGATTTCTACTATTGAGTCTTTTGGGATAAAAATATCTAATAAATTGATTTTATTGTATGAAGGTTCGAGAATGATTATTTCTTGATCGATCATCAGTGTACCTTCACCAACATACAAAACTTTTACTTGATTATCCACAGAGGTATTTTTATCTGATATCCAATCTACTTCAAACGAAAGCCAACTTCTTGAAGGTTCTAATGGATGTATTATGTTATTAAATTTATAATCAAATTTTTCATATTCTTGATTTTGTAATTGGTTGTAGGACGCTGTGCTTAATTTATCATTTTTATAAACCCAATGAGTTAAAATCTCTAAATCGTTTTCCCCACCATATACTGTTTTATCATAAAAATTAAATCCTGTTTGGTTGAAAAAATGTAAATTCCAGTTAGTAAATTCAATACTTTCATTATTTGTAGGGTTCATATTAAAATCCAAAAAATAATCAGAACGAGTGATCTGTGAATCAAATGGATTTTGAAAACTAAATTGACATTTGTCTTGGGTTGAAAATGACATTTGAAAATTTGATTTTGGAGTATCAGATGTTGTGAAGCAAGATTTATAAAAGTTATCAGAAACTAGATAACTGCTTGTAAGAATAAATATTGATAACAAAGAAATAATTGTTTTATTGCCAAAATTAAAAAAATTAAAATTCTTATTAAATACAACCAAAATTAAAATTATCAAAATTAATACTTCATTAGTGTTGTCAAAAGGAAATCCATCTAATTTATACTTTGGGCTTATTGGTGTTGATAGCAAAATAATTGGTGGCATAACATACAAAAATTTTTTTAGGTTTTTAATTTTTTGCATTTTCCCCAGTTTAGATTTAAATAATTTTTTTTTCCTATAATTAAAATAATGAAAGCTTTAATAACAGGTATAACTGGGCAAGATGGATATTACCTGACAAAATTTTTGTTGAATAAAGGCTATGAAATTCACGGTACTGTTAGAAGATCTTCTTCTTTTAATACTCAAAGAATTGACCACTTGATAGGAAATGAAGAGTATCAAGATAGATTATATTTACATTATTCTGATTTGCTAGACTCTGCTTCAATTAGTTCCTTGATACAAAAAATTCAGCCAGACGAAATTTATAACCTTGCAGCTCAATCACATGTTGCAGTTTCATTTGAGAATCCCATATACTCAACTCAAACAAGTAACTTAGGATCAATTTCAATTTTGGAAGCTATCAAAGCTGGGAGTAAAAATATAAAATTCTACCAAGCTTCCTCTTCGGAAATGTACGGGGGTGATACAAAAACTAAATTAAATGAAAATTCACCTTTTGAGCCAAAAAGTCCTTATGCAGCGGGAAAAGTATTTGCCTACAACACAACTAAACTTTACAGAGAATCATACGATATGTTTGCTGTAAATGGAATTTTATTTAATCATGAATCACCATTAAGAGGTGAAACATTTGTTACAAGAAAGATAACAAGAGCTGTTGGAAGAATATATCATAAGCTCCAAACAAAACTTACTTTAGGAAATATAAATGCAGAAAGAGACTGGGGCTTTGCGGGAGATTTTGTAGAAGCTATGTGGTTAATGATGCAGCACAATAAACCAGAAGACTGGGTAGTAGCAACTGGAAAATCTATTTCAGTTAAAGAATTTTTGAAAAAATCATTTGAGTATGTGAATTTAGATGCTGAAGAATATTTACTGATATCCGATAAATATTTTAGACCAAATGAAGTAAATTTCTTACAAGGTGATCCAGAGAAAATAAAAAAAGAGCTTAATTGGGAACCTAAAGTAAAAATAGATGACTTAGTCAAAATGATGGTTGAACATGATTTAAATGAAGCTGAAAAAGAATCAGTCCTATATTCCAAAGGATTAATTAAACCTACTTGGGAACACCCTAGCAAGTAACATACTTATTATGAAAACAAATGTACTAATAACAGGGTCTAATGGTCTACTTGCAAACAACTTAAAAATAATAATCAAAGAAGAAAGTCTAGAAAATAAATACAAATTTTTTTTTCATAACAGAGAAATGTTTGATCTTGAAGACTTTGATAAGTTAAATGATTTCATTAAAGATAACAATATAAATGAAATTATTCATACAGCAGCAAGGGTTGGTGGTATATTTGATAATTTGAGTTTCCCTTATGACTATGCATATCAAAATCTAGTTATGGATCAGAATATAATTAAATGTGCAATTGAGCTTAATATAAATAACTTAATTGTTTTTGGTTCCACTTGTATGTATCCAGATAAATTATCAAATGATAGTTATCCATTGACTGAAGAAATGATTTATTCTGGTGAACCAACTCAAAGCAACTTTTCATACGCTAACTCAAAAAGAACATTAATTTCAAGTATTGATGCAGCTTTTAGTCAGTATGGTTTAAATTATACTGCATTAATTCCTACAAACTTATATGGATATTTTGACCATTATTATTTTAAAAATAATAAATTCTCTACTCATTTTGTAGCTTCAGCAATATCAAAAATTTTATATGCAAAAAATAATTCTTTAGCAGAAGTAGAGTTTTTTGGAACAGGTACTCCACTCAGGCAATATTTATTTTCAAAAGATCTTGCAAAAATAGTACTAGACATACTTCAAATGGAACCACTTAACGATTACTACAATGTATCAAATGATGAAAATTTAGAAATAAAAAAACTTGCACTTGAAATTGCTGAAGTTTTTGAATATGAAGGAAATATCAAGTTTGATAATGAGGCAAAATTTGATGGTCAATATAGAAAAGATGTTTCATCAAAAAAACTAAATAATATACTTAAAATTGAATTTACAGATTTTAACAAGGGTCTAAAATTTACTAAAAAATGGTTGGAGACAAATGTTGAATTGGACATTAACACACGACACAATTGAAAAGAATGAACTAGATAAGCTATCTAAGTTTATTAAATCAACTGATAAGTTGACTTATGGAGAGCAAACAGAGCTATTTGAAAAAAATTTTTCAGATTGGAATCAGACGAAGTATTCACTAATGGTAAATTCAGGATCTTCTGCAAATTTGGTGATGGCTATTGCATTGAAGAAGTTTCTAAACAAAGACAGAATTAAAATTGGAATTTCATCTTTAACTTGGTCTACCTCGGTTAGCCCTTTTTCGTTACTTGGCTATGATATTTACTTTTATGATTCTCAAATAAACAATTTTGGAATAAACAAAAAAGACCTAATTGATTCTATAACAAATCAAAAAATTGATGCAATTTTAATTACACATATACTAGGATTTCCATCAGTCGATGAAGAAATAGTAAGACTAGCAAAAAACTACGGTGTCATTATTTTAGAAGACTGTTGTGAAGCTCTTGGAGCTACTGTAAAAAATAAAAAAGTAGGAAACTTTGGTATCATGTCATCTTATTCCTTTTTTTACTCACATCACATGTCAACAATTGAAGGTGGGATGTTTTGCACGAATAACAAAAAGTTGTTTGATCTGTCAAAATTAATACGTTCTCACGGACTTTCAAGAGAGCTTGAGCCTAAAACAAAAGATATTAATTGGAAAAAAAGATTTTATTTCATAGAAGAGGGTTTAAACCTAAGACCTACTGAGTTGAATGCATTTCTTGGAAATTTACAATTAAAAAAAATTGATAAGCTGATTAATAAAAGAAACAATAATTTTTCTTATTTTATATCTAAATTGCCTAATAACTACATCAATAATTTTGACCAAGTCGGCATTTCATCATTTTCACTTCCTCTTATTTCAAAAAATAGAGAGACATTTAGTAAAACTTTAACTATTTTAGAAAAAAATAAAATAGAGTACCGTCCTTTAATTGCAGGTAATTTATTAAACCATCCATTAACAAAAAAATTTAAACATAAAAAATTAAGTAGTAATTTTAAAAATTCTGATCTTATAGACAAGTTTGGAATTTATATTGGCAATGGTTCGCATGTTAATAAAAATAAAATTGATAATTTAATAAAAGCATTACACGAGTAAGACTATGGGTAAAATTTTGCTGCTTGGTGCTTCAGGTTTTGTTGGTAAGCATGTAAAGAAAAAGTTAGATGATAATAATGAAGATTTTAAATCGCTTGAGGGCAAAGATGATTTAGATATCAGAGATTTTGATTTATTTAATGAATACTTAAGTAAAAATAAATTCGAAAAGATTATAAACTGTGCGGCTTTTGTTGGAGGTATTGCCTATGGTGACGAATATAAGGTTGAATTATTCAATACGAATAACTCAATAAATAAAAATATCTATGAAGCATCTGCAAGGAATAATATAAAACACATAATAAATCCCATTTCAAATTGTGCCTATCCAAAACAATATGATGTTTACAAAGAAGAAAATTTTTGGAATGGAGAACCTGATGAGTCTGTATACAGCTATGCTATGGCTAAGAGAAATCAGATTATTTTATCTAATATTTATAATGAAAAATTCTCTATTGAAACAAGTTCTTTAATTTTTTCTAATATGTACGGACCGGGTGATTACTTTGATGAAAAAAGATCACATGCATTGGGTTCAATTGTTGGCAAAGTAAAAAAAGCATTAACAAAAAATGAATCTGATGTTGTTTTATGGGGCTCAGGCAAACCAAGAAGGGAGTGGCTGTATGTTAATGATGCTGTAGAAGCCATTTATAAATCAATTAAATTAGACACTCCTCATATTTTTACAAACATTGGAGTTGGGAAATCAATTTCAATTCTAGAGTTAGCAAGCTTGATTAAAAATGCTTTTGGCTGGAAGGGAAATTTTATTTTAAATGAAAACAAAAAAGATGGTGTAATGGATAAAAAAGTTGATCCTACAAGGTGCCAAGAATTATTTAATTGGTTACCCAAAACGGAACTAATAGAGGGAATTAAAATTACAATTGAAAGCGTAAAAGATGAATGAAATAAAGTTTAATGATGAAATTTTTGCAAAAATAATTGATTTAAACCAGTTAGAGAATGGGCTTAACTTTTTTTCTAACGATGATGAGTTTATACAAGTTGGCACATGGAAGTATGAAAAAGGTAAAACTCTAGACAAACATTACCATAATTTTTTTGAAAGAAAATCTTATCGAACCAGTGAAGCTGTTCTTGTTTTAAATGGTGAAATTGAGTGCTCTATTTTTACAGAAGAAAATCAATTTATTTGGAAAGGTAAACTCAAAAAAAATCAACTGATAATACAACTTCAAGGAGCACATGAATACTCTATCATTGAGGACTCTCAAGTTCTTGAAATTAAAAATGGTCCATATTTTGGTCCAGAAAAAGACAGGACAAGAATTTAATGATTTACCAAGTAGAACCAGATATAGATAAAATTGACCAGAATTATATTAACAGCTACATGCAATCTGGAGGTTGGATAACCGAAGGTAAAGTGACTAAAGAATTTGAGAAAGCTGTAGCAGAAACTGTTAATCGAAAATTTGCTATTGGTGTGCCGAATGGAACAATTGCAATTTATCTTGCACTGTTAGCAAACAGTATTGAAAAAGGATCGCTCGTAGCTGTTCCTAACATAACAATGGTTGCAACTATAAATGCAATAATTTGGGCAGGGGCTACCCCAGTGCTTATAGATACAGATGAAAGACTTTGTATGTCGCTCGAGCATCTACAAAAAATTAAAAATTTGGACTGCATTGTTTATGTACCTTTAAATGGTAGGACATCTAATGGGAAAGAAATATTTGAGTATGCAAAAAAAGAAAAGATAGTATTAATTGAAGACTCAGCTCATGCACTTGGTTCGAATTATAAAAATACAGCTTGTGGGTCATTAGGAAATGCCAGCGTTCTTTCGTTTACACCTCATAAAATAATTACTACAGGGCAGGGCGGAATGGTTTTAACTGATAACAAGAGGGTGTATGAAAAAGTAATGGACTTGAAAACTTTTAATAGATCAAAAGATAAGTCTGATATTCATAAAGGTTTTGGTCTAAATTTTAAAATTACAGATTTACAATCTACTTTGGGTTTGTCTCAATTATCGAAGCTTGATAAATATATAGAACATAAGAAAAAACTTTTTTTTACATATTCAAACTATCAAAACCAAAATTATAGATTTATCAATTTCAATAGTTATGAGACGCCATGGTTTATGGATATTGTATTCAAATCAAAAAAAATAAGGAATGAAGTTCATAGCCTGCTTAGAAAAATAAATATTGAAACACGATTTGCCTATCCTCCACTAAGTAGCCAAAAAATGTTTAAAAACTTGAGAAAAACGAATCTTTCAAATTCTGAGAATATTGCAAATAATATTTTATGGATGCCTTCTTCAAATAATCTTTCAATAAGTTCAGTTAAATTAATTATGAGAGAGATTTCAAATTTACTTAAATGAAATACCCAATATTAATTGTCACATATAACAGACCAGAAAGACTCAAAGACTTTTTGAATAAATTTGGTCATCTTGATAGAGAGATATATATAGGAGTAGATAAATATGTAAAAGATGAAAAACTAGGTAGTGATTATATGAATGCTTATAAAACTATAGAAAAAAAGTACAGAAATAATAAAAATATAAAATTTATGTTCTCCACACATCATTTAGGAGGAAAATATAGTACCCCACACTTTACTACTCAAGCTTTTAATTTAACCGAAAAATTAATCATAATGGATGATGATTTATTATTTAATGAAGACTTTTTAAAGTATTGTGACTTCTGTTTAGATTATTTTGAAAATGATAAAAATATTTACACAATAGAAGGCTTTAACCCAACAAAATACTCATCGACTGATAATATAATTTTTTATACTTCTTATCCATTACAACTTGGATGGGCTACATGGGAGGACAGGTGGAAAAAATATACTAATGACCTTTCACAAGAGGGATACTTAACAATATTCAAAAATTTGGTTTCAAAATTTAGATTTGACATTTTGAGCATTATTTTTTGGTTTGTACAATTATACAAATCAGAAAAAAATCATGTTGACGGTTGGGATTGGTACCATTTCTATAATCAATTCAAAAATGATAGTAAATCTATTATCTACAACAAAAATTTAGTACTGCATGATGGATTTGGAGAGGAGTCCCTGAATATGCATGGAAAGAACAATGAGATATTTAAGAATATGAAATTAGAAAAATTTAAATTAGACTCAGAAATTAACAGAAGCTTGAATAAGGAATTTGAAAAAGAAATTAAAAATAAATATTTTGGAATTTCATTATATGGTTTTGTTGAAAAAGTTAAAAATTTGTTATGAATATTTTCCTATTTAGTGGGGGACTTGGAAATCAAATATTTCAGATATTTGAATTTATGAAAAATAATGACAAGTATTCACATTATTCAACAATTCTATTCAACAAAAGAGCTTTGTCTTTTTTAAGAAAGTTCTATTTTGAGACTAATGAATTTAAAGAGTCAAATTTATTTTTTACAAGAATTTTATATTTTTTAACTAAATTTAATTTTTTTGGAATTGATTCAGATGTTTCATATCTGAATCGGACTAAATCTTTGTCTAAAAAAAATATTTTTACGAATGGCTATTTTCAAAAAAGCTTTAATAATGACGAGTTAAATTATTTAAAATCTATTTTAAATAATTTTTCTCTAATAAAAAGTGATGAAAGCCGCCCTACCAATCATGTTCTTATGCACATTAGAAGAGCTGATTATGTAACAATCAATGAAGATTTAAAAATTGATTATTATCTAAATTCTATCGAATATTTCATTAAAAATGTTTCTAGGCCCTCTTTTTATGTAATAACAAATGACAAAAATTGGGTACAAAATCACTTATCAAGTGAAGTCAATTTTCAATTTTTAGAAATTAATGAGGCTAAATTAATCTTGAATGAAATGATTAAATTTGAAAATATAATAATGTCAAATAGCACATTGTCGTATTGGGGTTTGCTTTTAAATAATAATGAGAATAAAAAAGCAACTGTACCCACACCCTGGTTTAGAAATAGAAAAAACCCAGAATTTGTAAACGATATAGTAAATTTTGAAAAAATTAAAAATAATGAAAAATAATAAATCAAATTTTGAAAGTCAATTCCAATCTTTTTACTCTGAAAATCATGATTTTCATGTAAATCAAGATTATAAAATTCTTGGATTTCCATTTAAGTCTGGTGTGAAGGGAGATAGTATCAGCCAAATTGAATTTGGATTAGAATCGCTCTTTAAAAATGGTGATCTTAAAGACTTTAAATTAATTTTTAATTTTGAAGAAAAATGTACAGATTTCGGAGTATTTAAAAAGGATGTTTTAGAAAATATAGAAAATTACAACCCTGATATGATTTTTTTTGAAAATTTTCAGGAAATAAAATCGAAACCAGACCCAAAAATTTTAGATTATTTAGCAAGTCTCAAAATTCCACTTGTTTATTTTGAGTGGAATCCATGGTCTATGTTTAGAAAAAGGCCAACAATTTTTTTAAGACAATTTTTTGAAATTATAGATATCAACTTTATAAAAGGTAGCGGTACTTTATTCAATGTTTTTGAAGCATTGGGTGGAAGAAATATCTCTTTTACTGTGCATCCAAGTAATCAAAATTTAATGAACTTTGATTTAACAAGTAACAAAAAACTGTTCGAAATATCTATGTTTTGTAACTACTGGCCTTCTAAGTTAAATATATTAAATATGGATGGAGTAAATAAAAGATATGAGATAGTTTCTGAATTAAAAAATTTTTATGGAGATAAATTTAAATTATTTGGAAAAAATTGGGATCAAAAATTTCAAAGCCTAGTCATTAACTATAGCGAGGTCCCTGAATATCAATTTTATTCAAAAATAAATCTGGGTTGGGAACATTATTCAAAAATTCCATATTATTTTTCAAACAGGCTCCCAAATTCATATCATTTAGGTGTTCCATATTTTTCTAATCCCATTATTGGATTAGAAAGTATCCTTCCAAATTATGATTTTCTTACATACAAGAACACAAATGGACTTATTGAGAAAATAAATACTCTAATGTCAGACAGCAATCTTTATGAAAACATATCTACAACAAATAAAAAATTTGCATGCGATTATTTTGATATAAGAAGAATATTTAAATTTAACATTAATCAAATTGAGACAATGTACTTTTAAGATTTAGTTATTTGTTTATCTTCTAACTTCAAGAATAAATCAGCTGAGACAAATTTTTCGGGAGTATGTGTAATGTTTATAATTGAAATATTTTTTTTATTTAATTTATTAAATATAGTTTTGATACTAACTTTATCTAAATTTGAAGTTGCTTCATCTAACAAAAGGGTGTCAAAATCCTGAATTAAAACTCTAGTAAAAGATACTTTTTGTTGTTGGCCTGATGACAAGTTATTACCTCCATGACTAATTTCAAAATTAAGATCGATAACTTTTGAAGAATTTTCATAAAAATTTAACTCATTTAATAATTCGATAATTCGTGTGTCGTCTATGTCTTTAGAGTTTCCATATATTATATTCTCACGAAGCGATCCTTTAAATATCAAAGGATCTGGCCCAATATAAGCAATCTGATTTCCTGAAAAGTATACCTCTCCACTATTAGTTGGAAGTATGTTTGCTAAAACACCTAAAATAGTGCTTTTCCCTGAACCGTTTTTACCAGTGATAACACTGTGTTTTTGTTTAGGAAATTTTATTGATAAATTATCTAAAATATTTTCATCTTTTTTCGTATAGCTAAAAGTTATATTTTTTAGTTCAAAAATATATTCATCGCTTAGTTTGTTCTTGTAGAAGCCCGAAGTTAAAACATTCGGCTCTTGTTTAAACTCTCTATTGATATCTTGAATTAAAACATCTGCTTCAAATATCTTTTGAATGCTCTGTGCGATTGGCGTAAGAATTTGAATAATTCTTATAAAGATTATAAGCAAGGCTACCTGGCTTCCAGAAATAGATTCAAATTTATATATTGAAAAATAAATACCTATAAATACCAAGCCAGCCGAAAGGGGAACCTGATAAAAGAAATGTTCAAAAAATATATTAAACAATCGAACTTTTGAAAATTTTTCAATCAAATTATTAGTTCTTTTAATTTCAAAGTCTTCTTTTTTATAAGTCTTAATTAAGAAAATATTATTTAATATTTTTTCAATAAAATCGCTAAGATCAATGCCTGCTTTTAATCTTTCTGAATTTTTTCTTTGAATTAACCTCATGAAATTTCTTGGAAGCAGTAAAACAAGAATAGTTATCCCAAAGAAAAGAAATCCAGTGTTTCCGTAAAATATGAAAATAACAATTAAAAAAATGACTAATTGGGTTCCTAAAGTTGAAAATATTAGATAAAAAATAAATAAATTAGATAAATCGTTATATGTATATAAAATATCAAAATTAGTTTTTCCGATGTCATGGTTAATAGGATTGCTAAAAATGCCATTAATTTTCCATTGTTTTAAATAATCAGTGATTTGAATAGAGAACAAGCTTTCATTGTATTTTAGAAACAAAACACAAGAAGCTCTAACTAGAGCAGTGATAATTAAGAATGTTGGTAGCTGACTTTCAGTAAATGTAATATCATAATTTAAAACATTGTATGACTGTTCGCCAGAAAAGATAAGACCAATAAATAATGCAATTAATAAGTCCATGATTGCGTTCATGGATCCTAAAATTATTAGAAAAAAGAATCTTATCTTCTTACTATTTATTGGAATATTTTTGTTAAATTCTAGAAAATTTTTAAAAATTAAAGAAAGCTTCATATATTTCCTATAAAACGGTCAAGTTTTTCTTGATTATAAATATCTAAATATTTATTGTATTCAATTGATGAAAGAACTGAAAAATTATTTTTTAAATATTCTTTATGGTGAACTTTATCAGGTGAATTTATATATTCTGAAAGTCTTATCAGAAGTTCAAACTCAAGTTTTGGAATAAAAAAATTTTTCATAAACAAGTCATCACTGGATTTTGCATCAATTTTATTTTCAAAAATATCAATATAATATGACTTTTTAAATCTGAATATTTCGTTATCTTTAAGGCTTGATGAAATATCAATTCTTAAGATAAAGATATTAAACTTAAAAAAGTCAATATGATATCCATTTTCTTTATTTGATATATTTATTCTAAAAAAAATTTTCTTAGAAAATAAACCTTTAATTAATTCAACATCGTTTGATAAGAAATCAATATCATTTCTGAGGTATTTTTTATTTTTACTATGTTTGATGAGTAAACAGTTACTATGTTTGCGAATTTCATTTGTTAATGTCAAAAATAATTTTGTTTTTAATAAATTCATTTAATAACATATTAATAGTGAATAAAGATATTAAATTTAAGCAAGAAATTTTTGTTAATCTTAAGCTGATTTCATCTCAAAAGAGAAATCTAGTGCGTAAAATCAAACTTAAGGAACTGGAATCACTGAAGATTGCTATAAATGATAATATAAAAATTTCAAACATCATTTCTTTTAAACTATATCCAAAACTATTAACAATAATTGAATCACCAAAAATAGATGAAAAATTTTATGACAATCTTAACAAATTTAGTATCAAAATAATTGAAACTAAATATTATATTTTTTTGAGAGTTGATAATGTTTACTTTGTTCAGCTGAGAAATAATAACATTTCTTTTTTATTAAAGTTTTTTATTTATAACTTATTCTCTTACTTTAAAAATATTCTTTACTTACAAAAATATATACTTCCTAGTTTTTATACTTCAAAGTTACAAATAGCATATTTCAATGTCTTTCCCAGAACAAAACTTGATAAATATTTTCGTATAAAGAAAATTAATAAAAATGAATTTTTAAATCTTTCTATTGAAAGTCAGAGCTCATTTAACTTAAAGTGGAGAAAAGAGCATCTAAAAATAATTACGAACGATTTCACACATTTTAAACTAAATGAAATTTGGACTTATCTCAAAGAAATTGATACTTCCAAATTATTGATTAAAGAATTTTCTTTTTCTCAAAGACTCTTAGAGCCTATCAGTCATAATCACCATTTTTGGGGAAATGGAAACAATCTTCTTTTAAACAGCTACGTATATGGTTTTAGAAATGGTGTTATACCTTATAATAATTTAAATGATTTATATGTTGAAGGAATTAAAACTAGTGTTTACTCGAGCGACTACTATAAAAATTTACCAAAAATGACAATTGCCGAAGTTGAAAATTTAACAAAAAACTATCCTCTTGAAATCAAAAATGATATTTTGGTAAGTGGTAGACACAGGGCGTTAGCAATGTTGAAATGGCTTGAGGAACATGATGAATATATTCCTTTTTACGCGACCTATTAAATATTAGATAATTGAATAATATTCAGATTTTAAGAACTTAACATTTAATTTATTTCTCATGATTGCAAGTCTGTGATTTCCATCTAAAACATAATATGAACCAAACTTTTTGAAAATAGTTATCTTGTTTTCTTTTAACTTTTCTTGATCAAAATTTTCGTATAGTGACATAAATTTATCTAAACTGTGATCTTGTTGGTTTGAATTTTTAATATATTCTATATAATTGTTCTTCCAAAAAACTTTATCTAACAATAGTTTGTAATGAATTGTGTCTTCAAGCTTTAATTTCAAAACTTTTGTGTCCTGCCAGAATTTGTATAATTCAAAATATTTTAAATCGTTAATTGACTGTAAGTACTCAGAAGTTAAAATACTTTTACCATTTTTAGAATAAACAATTCTAAAATACAAATCATCTAGATACATTATTAAGATTATAACTATGAAAATTGCAATATGCTTATATGGAAGTGTAGGGTTTAAAGATAAGCTTGGAGGAAGCGAAGATGCCAACCTTGTGCCTTTGGATATCAACAAATTATATAATTCTTTAAATGAATCAATTCTAAGCCAAAATGATTGTGATATATTTATACATTCATGGAGTATTGAGAGAGAAAATGAAATCTTACAATTGTACAAACCAAAAGATTATATTATTGAAAAGCAAAAACTTTTCTCCAGGTCTACAAAAAGTAAAAAACAAGCTACTTTAAGTCGTTGGTATTCAGAGTTTAAATCAAATGAGCTTAAATCAAAATATGAAACTAAAAATGGATTTGATTACGATCTAGTTTTACACACTCGGTTTGACTTAAAATGGTTTAACAAATTTGACTTTAGTGCTATCGACAAAAATTATTTATATGTATCTCACTGGAATGAGAGCATCGGCGAAAACAAATTGGGTCCATATGATAAGAGCAATGTTTACCAAAACTATGCTTTTATGGATTTGTGGTTTTTGTCAGGTTCAAAAATTATGGACAGATTTTCAAACATATATAAGTTCAGAAATATTTTATTTTTATTAAATTATTTCAGATACAACAATCATAGATTCTCATTTTTAGGTGCAAAGATTTTCAATTTAAAAACAAAATTTGTTCTATTCAGAGGATTTGATTATGAAATCTTTAGAAGATTTGAACGACCAGATTGGAAGCAAAAATGACTAATTAGAAAAGTCATAATTTATAATAGCTCCCTCTAATTTATCTTGTACAAAAACAGTTCCGATGCTTTTATTATCAATCATAATGACTCCATAGCCTTGAATATCATAATTGATATAATTAGAATCTGATTTGTTTCCAATTAATACTAGTGAAAATTCATTCGGCCACGAATTATCAAAGCCTGCTCTTTCAAAATAGTACCCGTTATTTGTTGCAGTTATATTCCGAACATAAACACTAGAATTTGTATCTAAAGGCCTTGGGGAACCCATGTGAACACCTGTTCCAGAATTATTTTCTACAAATAAGTCTTTAATAAGAATATTTAAAGAAGCATCAAGATCAATCCCATCACCATGAATATTAGATATTCTTCCTGTTCCAGAAATTGTAGAATCAAAAACATATTTAAAAGCTATTCCTTCATATCTATTATCTTTAGCTATATTTTCATCACTACCTTTAATGGAGCCGTTTAAAATAATGTGCACATTTGAAATAGGTCTATCTTTGGTTCCATTGACTCTAATAATTGCTGCATCTCCTGATACACAAGTTTTACAGTATTTATCCCATTCAATATTCTTATCGATAGTTAAAGTAGTATTTTTTGGAATAATTAATGTAGTATTACTAAACAGATCTAGAACATTAGAGTAATAGACGTCATCGAATAAAATAATTTTTTTTCCTTTGTTTTCCTTTATGCAAGAATTTAAATCGACTTTATTACTACAAAATACTTCATTTTGATTGTTAGTAGATAAAATACTCGTTTCTAAAATATTTATGCCAGAATATACATCTAAAAGTACATTATTTAACAAATCTTCTTTCTGCGATTCAAAGTTAAGTAAACGAATTATTCTATTAGGTAAATCGAAAATAATATTTGCTATTCCAATTTTTTCTCCACTTAAGTCAAGAAGCACAGAGCCAGAAATAAAAGTTACTAAAAAAAATATTATAAGTAAAAATATTTTGAATTTCTTAGCATATGTTTTTGAATTTTTAACTTTTGACATCTTCTAATGAGTAAATTTAATTTAATATATTTTCTTTTATCCAATCACAGGCCTCTGCAACGGCTCCTTCTCCACCAGAAACATTAGTAATATAGCTTGCATTTTTTTTGGCTTCGGGTCTTGCATTATCGGGGGCAATCCCAAACTTAACAAAATTAAATACCTGTGCATCAACATCAGAATCTCCCATAAAAATAAGTAAATTTAAATCATAGTTTTCTTTAATGTAATTAATTCTTTCTGTTTCTGAAACTAGTTTTAATTCAAAACCCATGTCTTGAACACGTTTGTTGCTTATCTCAAAACCTCTGTGGTCTGCAGAAATAAATTCAATATTTAATTTATCCTTTAATAAAGAAAGAGAATATGAATCATGCGGACCGAACTCTTTCATGATCTTTCCCTCAGTATTGTAGAAAAATTTACCAGAAGTTAATACACCATCAACGTCTATTAAAAAAGTAAATTTATTCAACATATCTATTTAATAAGTCTAAGCCATAATAAAATAAAAATCTTGAATAGGGGTGGTGGTGTAAAGGAGCTATATTTAAATATATTAATGCGCACAAAATATGTACTTTTTTTGTATCGTATTTTTTTTCCTCAAGCCAATCGATGTAAAGCTTGTAAATCTCTCTATGCTTACTGCTTAGTTCAATTTGTATATTTACATCATTTTCACTTTCTAAAATACTATATGAGCCTGATGTTACAACTGGATGTGGTAACAAAATTCCATGTAGCAACTTAGATAAATCATAATATATGTCTCCATAATTTAGAAGTCCATTAAAGTTTTGACGCCAATCTAAAAATGTAAATTTTTCATTATCATAAAGTATATTTTCGAAATGCAAATCCCCATGGAATGTTGTTGCAATGCCTTCACTTAACTTTTGCCAGTTAATTTTATCTAAACTGTCAAAAGGATTCTCTATCTGATTGCCATTTAAATTTACTGTTTTATTTGAATATGGATACATATTAAAAAACATTTCAAGTCTTTGAAAAGTTTTATCTTTATAAAATTCATGACAAGAATATGTAAATTCTTTATATTCTTTTTCAGAAAGATTTTTTGGAACCCAAAAACCCTCTAGTAATTTTAATAATTCATCAAAAATCTTTGGATTAATATTATTTGATATAACTTCTCCTTCAATATATTTGTATGAATACATATTCTTTTTTTGATCAATTATTTTGGGAACAAAGTTTTTCAAAAAATTTGATCTGTCTATACGGTTTTTTATAAATTCTTTATCATTTGAAAACTTAATGACTTTATTGTTAACAAACCATATTTTTTCTTCTACTTTTTCTAAAATGTTGTGTTTATGAAGATTATTTTTCAAATAAGTTTTTCTTGTAAGATTTAGTCCAGGAATGCTGCCAGTATCAAACCATTCAAATTGGAGGGCGTCAAAATTGTCTATCATTTCAGATAAAGGATAGGATTCGCCTTTACTATAAAATTGTTTTTTATTAGATTTGCACAAATTTACAAACTCATCATAGTCCTTGATCCCAGCAAGGCCTATGTATGCATTCTTGCTTTTAGATTCAAGTTTTTCATTTAGTTTAATTGCCTTGAGACCATTAACATCTAACGTCCTATAATCTGAAGAGTCAGCAGTGTTTGAATACCCTATCCAATTACTGGTTGGATCTGGAATGTTCTCTGAAACTAATGTGTCACATGAAATAAATACAAAAGGACCATTAATTTTATCAATTACTTTGCTGAGCGTATAACCTAAGCTTGAACCTTCTCCTTCATAGGGTTCTATATGTTCAAATATAAAATTACGGTCTTCGTAAGCTATATTTAAATAATCCACTAAATCATCTCCTCTATAACCCACTGGAATTATAAATTCACAATCTTTTGGAAATTTATCTATAATGTGGGAAATTATTGGTTTGTTTTCGATGTGAATTAATGATTTGTTTAAATATCTAGTTTCGTCCTTAAGTCTTGAGCCAGTTCCAGCACAAGGTATCAAAACTTGATATTTCATTTATCTGTTCTGTTGTAGTCATCTTCAATTCTTACTACGTCATCTAGTTGTGTGGTGCTTGCTTCTAAATAATAGGAGTCTTCGTTTCCGTACATCCTATGAATTTTTTTTGGAGGTAAAACAATAAAATCTCCCTTCTGTAAAACTTTAAAATCTAAATTATGAATGCTGTCTCCAACAGTAAGTTTTATTTCACCATCAAGAACATAGACTGTTTCATGCTTTTCTTCATGGTATTGCAAACTACACTGATGTCCTTTTTTCATAAAAAGTTTTTTTACTACATAATTTTCGTTTACCTCAATTAATTCTTCACTACCCCAAGGCTTTGAGATGAAATTTTTGCTCATATATTTAATTTAGTCTATGAGCAAAATAATCAACTAAGTTATAAGTGTCTTTAAATATTATTAAATTTATCAAAATTTAATTAACCTTTAAACGCTTTAATTTTTACTATCTGACCATCTAAAAATTTGAGGCTATCTACAACTTCAAGTGTTTCTTTGTTATTTAGTACTATCGTAAGATATGCAAAAGCCTTGTCGTCATCTACTAATAATTCATTTATTGTTAATGAAATCTCATTTTCTTCAAAAAAGGCATTATTTAATTCCAATATTTCGTCTTTACCATTTACAGTCACTAACCAATCCTCTAGTACACAATTTTCATGTAATATTTTTTCAAGGTTTTTCAAGTCTTTTGCTGACCAGAAATTAAAATAATTTAACGCTATTTCTCTAGACATTCTTAAACCAATTTAGTCCTAATAAAGAATCATATACCGACCTGTAAACACTGTTGTAAAGCATTAAATCAAAATCAATTTTATATTTTTTTGATTTAAAAGAAATTTTTTGTTTAAGTTCTATAAATTCGCTTGTTGAGAATATATAATGGCCAGAAATTGTCGCTTTATCTTCATCTTTCAACGAGGAATTTGGTTTAAGCCACTTTTCCCATTTTCTAGAATCCAATGAGATTTGTACAAATCGTTCGTACTCCTCTGTTAAATTATTTTCAGCACATAATCTCAAAATTTCTTTTGTTTCAGCTACTCCATATTCGGGTGCTATATTTACTGCGTTTACACCCGTGCTTGCAAGGGTTTCAAGTGTTTCTATTTCCAGGTAATCACAATTGTGAGCCTTTGATAAAATCCCATAATCATTAATTAAACTTGTCAATTCTCTTATCTTTGCATTAAATTTTTTATTTATAATTTTATCTTTATACTCTCCAACATTTTCCATCTCAAGAACTTTAGTTCCATTTTGAATAACATAAAAAGTTGGTTGATGTTTTATTTCTTTAGATGTAAATTTTTTAATTTTTTCAAGAATATATTGTGTTTCTTCTACTGAAGATATTTTATCACTTTGTAAGTCTGTTCCTAATTCAACATAAATGCCATCTAACCCTTTTGAGTATTCAAAAATATGACCATATAATTCAAAAAGTCTACTTAGTATTGTGTCTGTGTCTAAATCTTTTTTATGTATATCTATACTTGGGTCTAGATGTAAAAACTTAAATCCAGCATCTATGTCAGTTTCCAATGATTTTTTACAAGAATCCATGGCTTCATCTACATTTAATTTATTTTCAACTTCATAATATCCTTGCCATGGTCCCGAGTGGTCTCTGCTCAAAAAGACAGCAGCATTTTTAGAATTAATTTTGAGGTATTCTGATAAGTTTTCAGTTGACCAGTTGTTTACATATCCTCCACCGTGAAAGCTGGAATCGATTTGTCTTCTGCTGGCAATGAGTTGAATTGGTATATTAAATTTGCTGGAAATCTCTATAACTGCTTTTATAGTATTCGTACTCATAGGGCCAGCACCTAGCATACAAAGATTCTGTGTAACTATTTTTTGAAGAAAATTATCCATAAATCTATACTTCAAAGATTTTTAAAGACTCAAATTTGTTGGCACCTCT
>MDTE01053386.1_pt1 | contig 22977 bp, 23 predicted proteins | sample 811231 | NCBI WGS metagenome assembly MDTE01 (sample SAMN05326651, study PRJNA326480) | marine metagenome | isolation source: seawater | place: Indian Ocean: Red Sea | collected 2010 | reverse complement strand
TTTTACATTTCTCTTTCTGTTCTTTAATTTCTTCTTCAGAACAATAACATTTGTATGCAAAACCTTGTTTAATAAGCTCCTCAGCCACTTCTTTGTGTTTATTAATATTCTTAGACTGAATAAATTCCTTATCATCATGTTTTATTCCAACCCATGATAATGACCCAATTATTTGTTTTTTAAATTCGTCCTTTGATCTTTCTTTATCTGTATCTTCAATTCTTAAATAAAATTTACCTTTATTCTTTTTTGCTAAAAGCCAATTAAAAAGAGCTGTTCTTACTCCCCCAATATGCAAAGGTCCAGTGGGAGAGGGTGCAAACCTACAAATAAAAGACATGAATTGAAATTAGACTATTTTAATTAAAGTTTCTATACAAAGAAACTAATTTTCCTTGAATCTTAATTCTTTTTGCAGCGTATATCTTAGTGTCGTATTTTTTATTAGCACTTTCTAAAGCTATGGTGTTTCCTTTTTTTCTAATTTTTTTAAGAGTTGCTTCTTCATTATCTATAAGAACAACAGCTATTTGGCCATTATCAGCGTTAGAGCTTTTCTTAATTATTACGGTATCACCATCATTAATACCTGCCTCAATCATTGAGTCACCTTTTACCTTTAATCCAAAATGATCGTCATTTTTATTAAAGTCGGATGGTAAATTAACTTTATCAACTTCTTGTTGTATTGCCTCAATTGGAGTTCCAGCAGCTATTGAGCCAAGAACTGACACCTTGCTGGACTTGCTTGAGGTTTTGTCCAGACCACCTTTAATAACACTAGGTGTAAAGCTATTAAACAAATCATGGGCGCTTGCATTTTCTGGTAATTTCACAACTTCAAGAGCTCTTGCTTTATGGGCTAATCTTTTAATAAATCCTCTTTCCTCCAAGGCAGATATTAACCTATAAATTCCGGATTTCGACTTTAGGTTGAGCGAGTTTTTCATTTCCTCATAAGATGGAGATACTCCGGTAGATCTAATTTTCTTATTTATGAAAAGTAGTAAGTTTTTTTGTTTTTTTGTAAGCATAGAACAAATCCCGTACATTTATGTTCTACAAAAGTTCTACTATAATATCAATGCTAAATTAAGCTTATATTACAGGGCTATTTTAAGGATTCTTTCCAAAAGCGGTGTTTTTTCATTCAAATCTTTTAGAAGTGATTCACCAATTAAAAAATTTTTTATCTTTGTTTTTTTCAGTATTTCCTCAACATCTCTTTCAGATTTTATTCCACTTTCACAAACAATAGGACCAGTATGATTATTCAAAACTTTATATAACTCTAAAGTTGTTCTGATATCGGTTTCTAAAGTTTTAAGATTTCTATTATTAATACCAATTATTGCATTTTCAAAATTAAGGGCTTTTTTTGCTTCTTCCACCGTGTGTACTTCTACTATTGTACTCATATTAAGTTTTTGAGAAACACTATAAATTGATTTTGCTGTATTTTCATCAATAGCAGCCAAAATGATCAATATAGCATCTGCTCCAAAACTTTTAGCTAGATAAACTTGGTACGGGTCAATAAAAAAATCTTTGCATAAAACAGGTAATTTAACTTCTTTTTTTACATCGGTAATATCCTCCAGTTTTCCTTTAAAATAATTTTCCTCTGTTAATATAGAAAGACAGCATGCACCTGAATTTAAATATTGTTTTGCAATAATTTTTGGATCATAATTTTCCACAATAATACCTGCTGAAGGACTTGCCTTTTTAATTTCTGCAATAATAGATAATTTATTTTTATTTAACTTTTCTTTAAAATCAAAATAATTTTTATATGAAGATATTTTATTTTTAAGATCTTCTATTTTAAGGGAATTTTTATATTTTTTGATATTTTCACTTTTACTTATAACAATTTCATTTAAAATATTCTTCATTTAGATAAACTCAAAATATGATTTTTAACTTCTCCTGATAGGATATGTTTTCTTAATTTCTCATATGAATCTTTAAAAGATTTTGATTTTTCAGATACAAGCATACCCGCTGCAGCATTTAAACAGACAGCAATTGAAAAGTCATTGTCTTTGCCTGCAAATATTTCTCTTATCTTTGAAGCATTATATTCAGGGTCTTTTCCAACAATATTTTCAAAACTTGAAGATCTAATACCTAAATCATTTGGATTCAAAACTATTTCTTTGATTTGTCCGTTGTTAAGTTCTATCATATCTGTACTTGCATAAGGTGAAATTTCATCAAGTCCGTCCCTACTATTTACAATTAAAGCTTTTGTTAAATTTAAATTTTTAAGAGCTTCAGCGAAGACTTTAATTAACTTTTTATCAAAAACACCAACAACTTGCCTTTTTACTTTTGCTGGACTACTTAAGGGTCCTACTAAATTAAATATTGTTCTTTTTCCAATTTTTTTTCTAATTGGCCCAACATACTTCATTGCAGTATGATAACCTGGAGCAAACATAAAACCAAAATTATTATTATTAATATTTGTTTGAACCTCTCCGGGCCCATGAGTAATACTAATATTTAATTTTTCTAGTACATCAGCAGACCCACATTTTGAAGAAACAGATTTATTACCATGTTTAGCTACCTTAACTCCTATACTAGATAGCAATAAAGCTGCAGCCGTTGAAATATTTAGTGTATTTTTTCCATCTCCACCTGTTCCACATGTATCTATTACATCATCTTGTACATTTACTGCGGTTGCCTTATTTCTTAAAACAAAAACACCACCAGCTATTTCCTCAGAAGTCTCACCTTTAGCAGATGAAAAAGTAAGAAAATCATGTATTTGTTTATCATTAGCTTTACCTGACATCATTATTTCAAAAGCTAATTTACTCTCCTCAAAATTTAAACTTTCTTTTTTTTTAAGTTTTTTAATTATTTCATCCATTTTATTTATAATTTAAAAAATTTTTGATTAGTTTTATACCTTCTTTAGTATTTATACTCTCGGGGTGAAATTGTACTCCATGTAAATTATACCTTTTATGCATAATTCCCATTATCACATTATCATTTGTTTTAGCTGTAATTATAAAATCTTTATTTAGAGATTTACTATCTATAATTAAACTGTGATATCTAGTTCCAATAAGATTGTTCTTTACACCTTTAAAAATTCCATCTTTTTTATGTAAAATTTTGCTTGTTTTTCCATGCATTAGCGTTCTGGCATTTATTATTTTGGCTCCAAAGGCCTGACCAATAATTTGATGACCAAGACAAACCCCAAGAATTGGTATTTTTTTAAATAAACTTTTTACAATTTTGAGACAATTTCCAGCTTGATTTGGATTTCCAGGACCAGGTGAGATGACAATTTTTTTAAATTTTCTTTTTATTATTTCTTTTGAATTAATTTTATCATTTCTTTCAACTTCAACATTGCACTTCAAGGTTGAGAGATAATGATACAGATTATATGTAAAGCTATCGTAATTATCTACAAGTAAAGTTTTCATTTAGTTTAATGCTTTAAGCAATGCTTTTGCTTTATTCACAGTTTCATCGTACTCATTTTTTGGATTACTATCAGCCACTATACCTGCACCTGATTGAACATATATTTTTTTATTTTTAATTAAAGCCGTTCTTAAAGCTATACATGTATCAAAATATTGATTTGCAGTAAAATAACCTATACCACCTGCGTAAAGTTTTCTTTTAGATTTTTCTAATTCATCTATAATTTCCATTGCTCTTATTTTGGGAGCACCACTCACAGTTCCAGCAGGAAAACCTGATAAAAAAGTTTCAAATAGTGAAATATTTTTTCTAATTTTACCAGTAACATTTGAAACAATGTGCATCACATGTGAATATTTTTCTACTTTAAATTTTTCAGTCACTTTAACACTGTTAGTCTTTGATACTTTGCCAACATCATTTCGTCCAAGATCAAGTAGCATCAAGTGTTCTGCAAGTTCTTTTGGATCATTTAACAAATCAGTTGTTAATTTATTATCTTGTATTTTGTTTTTACCTCGAGGCCTAGTCCCAGCTATCGGTCTAATTGTTACGTTTTTGTTTAATAATCTTACGAGTATTTCTGGACTACTTCCTAAAATCTGAAAATCATCAAAATTAAAATAAAACATGAAAGGGGACGGATTTAAAATTCTTAAAGTATTATAAATTTCTAAAGGAGGTTTGTCTGTTTGAGCTTCAAATCTTTGACTTAAAACAACCTGAAAAATATCCCCTTTTTTGATGTACTCTTTTGCTTTAAGAACAATTTCTTTAAATTTAGATTTCGTTATATTTGATTTAACTTTAATTTTTTTTTTTATTTTTATGAAAATTTTCGGGAAGATTTATTTTTCCAAAGTTTTGAAGCTCTTTAAAATTGTTTTTAATTTTTTGATATTTTAATTGATAGTCTAAAATATTTTCATCTTTAAATACGTTATAAATGTAAAATATCTTTTTTTTTAGATTGTCGTAGATTATTAAATTTTTAGGTCTTATTAATCTTATATCAGGTATATTAACATCATTTTTACATTGATTAGGTATTTTTTCAATTAATCTAATAATATCATATGAAAAGTACCCAACTAACATTGAGGACATACCTGGAAGATTTCCAGATTGTCTTACTTTGAAATTTTTAAATAGGTGATTTAAATATTCTAATATATTTTTTTTTATAATCTTTTTTTTTCTAAAATCATCAATAATTATTTTATTGTTTTTTATATTATATATTTTGTCAGGGTTATAACCTATAATTGTATATCTTCCCCTTATTTTTCCTTTTTCAACAGACTCAAATATAAAACTATTTTTTTGAACCAATATAAATTTGTAAAGATTTTCAATAAATTTATAATTTTTTAAAGATTCTGAATAAAAAATTATTTGGTTACATTTTTTATGAAGTTTTTTAAAATCTTCTAAACTTGTATTTAATTTCATTAAATTGAGTTAATTAATCTTTCTAGAACTTTCTCATTAATATCTATTTTATAAATAGAATTTATATAACTATCATAGGATTTGTAAACTTTTGATATATATTCTGAATTAGCTTTTTTAATATATTCTTTATAAATTTTACTATCACGATCAACGATTGGATCAACTTCTTTGTTGATTTTAACTAAGAAGTTTTTATCAGCCTTAGGATAATCTGTAATAATAAATATTTGACCACTATTATAATTATAAATTTGTTTTAATAGAATTTCTGAAAAGACTGTTTTATCTTTAATATTTTTAATTACTACTTTATTTAATTCGACATTATTTTTTTGTGAAAGACTTAACATATCTTTTTCATTAAATTTTTTATTATTTATCTCTTTTACTATTTTAGTGTTTTCCTCTATTAAATTCAGAATTTTTATTTGTTTATTAATAAATTCCTTTACACTCTTATTACTTATATCCAGATAACTTTCATCTTCATCTAATAATTCAACTATATAATATTCATTACCAAAATTAATAATGGATGGAGTATTTAAGTTTTTAATTTTAAAAACTTTATTTACAAGATCATTATTGATATTAAAAATTTCTCCATTTTTTTTATATTTTTTTATATTAATTAGAGGAGTGTTTTTTATTCTCTCTTTTCCAAACGGTGTCACATCGGCAAAACTTTTGCCGTCTAATAAATCATTTTCTAAACTATCTATTTTTGTAAAATAGACCTCATCAAGTTCATTTTTACCAGTTACAATTTCAGGTACTAGTTTCAAATATTTAAAAGCTTTAAACTTATCTTTAAATAATTCTTTATTTTTTTCATAAAATTCCTTAAATTTTATTTCGCTTATTTTTTTTTTAGAATAAACTTTATTTAAATCCAAAAAAATTATCTCTTTTGATTTATTCTCTTGGATATAAAGCTCGTCAATTAAAAATTCAGGAAGTTTAATGCCTCCACTATAAAATGATAGGAGTTGACCTTTGGTTTCCAAATTCAAAATGTTATTTTCATATTGAGGCGCAGTTATTCCGTTCGAAAGAAGAAATTTTTCGTATTTTGTTCTTAAGAAGGTTCCATTTTTTTTAAATCCCTCATCACTAACAAGAATCTTTTTTAAAGATGAATCACTTAATTGAATTCCTTTTTCTTCCGTTTCAATCGCAATAATCTGTTCGCTTATATAATTTGTTAAAATTTCATTAATAACATTTTCTTTTCCCTTATTTTCTATTTCGTCTCGAGTAATATTGACTGCGCGCAAGTAATCCATAAATTCCTTTGTGCTAATTTTTTTTTCATTAATTTCAGCTATTACATTTTGATTACCAGATCGAAATACATCTCCCATGCCCCAAAGAACAAAAGGAAGTGCTATTAAAGCTACCAGAAACTTTGCAAAAATTGATTTTGATAATTTTCTTATTGAACCAATCATAATTTTAATTTATGAAATTTAAATTAAATATATTGAAAAATCTATAAAGAAAGTTTTTTTATGGCCGCAGGTTTAAAGTATTTTATAGGTAATTGGAAGATGTTTGGAGTTATTAGCTCCTTTAATATTATTAATAAACTAAATAGTTTTTTATCAAAAGATAAAAATAATAAAAAATATAAAATTATAATCGCACCACCTTTCACATTATTGGAAACTTTTACTAAAAAATTAAGTAATAAAAGGATAATTTTATCATCTCAAAATTGTTTTCACAAAGATGGTTACGGTGCTCACACGGGAAATATAAGTCCTTTTATGATAAAAAAAATTGGAGTTAATTATACTATAATTGGTCACTCAGAAAATAGAGATAGTGGTGAAACAGATATTTTAATCAAAGAAAAAGTTAAGCTAGCATTAAATAATAATTTAAATATTATTTTGTGTATCGGAGAGAACAAAAAAGAAAAAAAAAATAAAAAAACTTTATTTGTTTTAAAAAGACAATTAAATATTTTAAAAAAAAATTATCAGCTAAATAAAATTATAATAGCCTATGAACCTGTATGGTCAATTGGAAGTGGTATGGTCCCATCTAATTCTGAACTTAAAAGAAATACTATGTTTATAAAAGATTATTTAAAAAAGAAATTTAAATTTAAAAATCCAAAATTACTTTATGGCGGGTCAGTTGATCATAAAACAATCAATAATTTAAAAACTATCAATGAATTAGATGGTTTTTTAATAGGAGGGGCCTCTAAAAATTCAAAAAATTTTATTGATATAATAAAAAACTTCTATAAATAACTTCTATGGAAACAATACTTATTGCAACTAATATAGTTTTAGCTTTAGTCCTTATTTTACTAATTTTACTTCAAAGATCAGAAGGAGGCGCCCTTGGATTAGGTTTGTCCGAGGACAATTTTGCATCGACAAGATCTGTTGGAAACTTTCTTACCAAATCAACAGCTGTTGTTGCTACATTGTTTATAATTACAAGTATCTCTTTAGTTGTTATATCCAGAGGTGAATTACAAAGCCCTCAATCAGTTTTAGAGAAAGTTGAAGAAGAAAAAGATTCAAATACACCAAAAATACCAGAGTCTTCAAAATAAACTTTATTTTTTAAATAAAATTCGATATAGTGTCATTCCATGGCGCGATATGTTTTTGTTACCGGCGGCGTGGTTTCTTCCTTAGGTAAAGGTCTCTCTTCAGCTTCCTTAGCATCATTACTTCAACTCAGAGGTTTTAAAGTTAGGGTAAGAAAATTAGATCCTTATTTAAATGTAGATCCTGGAACTATGAATCCTTTTCAACATGGTGAAGTTTTTGTTACTGATGATGGAGCGGAAACAGATTTAGATATTGGTCACTATGAAAGATTTACTGGAATTTCAGCTACTCAATCAGATAATATTACAACGGGGGGCATCTATAGTCATATAATTCAAAAAGAGAGAAGAGGGGATTATCTAGGAGGTACCGTACAAGTTGTCCCACATGTTACAGATAGAATTAAAAAGTTTATTTCCCAAGATGTGAAACAAGAAGATTTTATAATTTGTGAAATCGGAGGAACAGTAGGAGATATTGAAAGCTTACCTTTTTTAGAAGCGATAAGACAATTTTCAAATGATGTTGGAAAAAAAAATAGTTTATTTATTCATTTGACCCTGGTTCCTTATTTAAAAGCTTCGGGTGAACTAAAGACAAAGCCAACACAACATTCAGTTAAAGAGTTAAGAGGGCTTGGTATACAACCAGATATTATTATTTGTAGATCAGAAAGAGAGATCCCTAAAAATGAGAGAAAAAAAATATCTTTATTTTGTAATGTACCAATTGAAAACGTTATTGAAACAGTTGACGTAAAAACTATTTATGAAGCACCAATTAGTTTTCATAATGAAAAATTAGATCAAAGAGTACTTTCTCATTTTAACATTAAAAGTAAAAAAACACCTAATTTAAGCAAATGGAAAAATATTACCTCTAGGGTATTAAATCCGAAAAAAAATGTTAAAATTGGTATCATAGGTAAATATGTAGATCTTAAAGATGCCTATAAATCTTTAGATGAAGCTCTAATTCATGGCGGTATTTCGAATAATGTTAAAGTTAATTTAAAAAGAATAGACTCAGAAAATTTAAAACCTGAAAATATAAAAACACTGTTAAATGATGTAACCGGTGTATTAATTCCTGGTGGTTTTGGCAAAAGAGGCACGGAAGGTAAGATTGCTGCCATAAAATACGCAAGATTGAACAATATACCTTTCTTTGGTATTTGCTTTGGAATGCAAATGGCTGTTATCGAGGCTGCTAGAAACTTATTAAATATTAAGAATGCATCCACAAGTGAATTTGGAAACAACTGTACTCCAGTTGTTGGATTATTAGAGGAATGGCAGAAAGGAAAGAAAAAGATTAAAGGTAGCAAAACAAATTTAGGTGGGACTATGAGATTAGGTTTATATGATGCAATATTAAAAAATAATTCTTTAATATACAAAATTTATTCTGAGAAAAAAATTAAAGAAAGACACAGACATAGGTATGAAGTAAACATAAAATACAGAGACGAATTTGAGAAGAAAGGCTTGATCTTTTCTGCCTTATCTCCTGATGGGACTCTTCCTGAAATAATTGAGTTAAAAGATCATCCGTGGTTTGTTGGTGTCCAATTTCATCCTGAATTTAAATCTAGACCTTTCACACCTCACCCTTTGTTTTCTTCCTTTATCAAAGCAGCGGAAACAAACGGAAGGAGTAATTAATGGCTAGTCAATCTGTTAAATGTGGAAAATTAAGTATTTCTAATTCGGAAACTTTCACTCTAATCGCAGGTCCTTGTCAATTAGAAAACGAAAAACACGCATTAGATATAGCAAATGAGTTAAAAAAAATTACTGAAAGATTAAAGATTGGACTTATTTACAAAACATCTTTTGATAAAGCCAACAGGACAAGTCTAACCGGAAAGCGTGGTGCTGGCCTTCAAAAGTCTTTACCTGTTTTTGATAAAATTAGAAAAGAACTAGACATTCCAATTTTAACTGATGTTCATTCGGTCGAACAATGTGAAACTGTTTCTAAACATGTAGACGTTTTACAAATACCAGCTTTTTTGTGCCGACAAACTGACTTATTAGTTGCTGCCGCAAAAACAGGAAAAGTTATAAATGTTAAGAAAGGTCAATTTTTAGCTCCCTGGGATATGGTTAATGTAACTAAAAAAATTGAAGACTCAGGAAATAAAAATATTTTAGTAACCGAAAGAGGGGCAAGCTTTGGTTATAATACTTTAGTGTCTGATATGAGATCATTACCTATAATGGCAAAGAATGGTTATCCAGTTGTATACGATGCTACACATTCTGTTCAACAACCAGGAGGTATGGGAGATAAAAGCGGAGGTCAAAGAGAGTTCGTAGAATATTTATCTCGTGCAGCAGTTGCCGTAGGTGTTGCAGCAGTTTTTATTGAAACACATCAGGATCCTGACAATGCTCCTTCCGATGGACCTAACATGGTTCCTTTATCAAAAATGCCACAACTTTTAAAACAGTTGGTTGAAATAGATCGTTTAGTTAAAAATGGTAAAAATTAAAAAAATCAAAGGTCGACAGGTTTTTGATAGCAGAGGGAATCCCACAGTTGAAGCGGAAGTTTTTTCAGATAATGAATCAGCTTTGGCTATAATGCCATCTGGCGCTTCAACAGGTACTCATGAAGCTTTTGAACTAAGAGATACAGATAATAAAAAATATTTGGGAAAGAGTGTTTTCAAAGCAATTGATAATATAAATGGGCCTATTTCAAATGCACTTAAAAATATTGATCCAAATAACCAAAAAGAAATTGATAAAATATTAATAAATTTAGATGGAACAGAACAAAAAAAGAAACTTGGTGCAAATGCAATTTTGGCAGTTTCTATAGCATCATGCAAATTAGCGTCAAAGGAAAAAAAAATTTCAATTTTTGAACATTTAAGCAATACGAAAGACTTTCGATTACCAATCCCACTTTTAAATATTATTAATGGAGGTGTTCATGCTAAAAACGATCTTGATATACAAGAGTTTATGATCCGACCTGAAAACACAAGCAGTTTTTCTGAGTCAATGAGAAAAAGTTTTTTAGTAATTCAAAACCTCAAAAAAATGCTTGATACATCAAATGTTGGAGATGAAGGAGGCTTTTCACCAAATCTTAAAAGTTCTGAAGAGGCAATTGAAAAAATAATTAAAGCAATTCAGAAATCAGGTTTTAATCCTGGAAAGGATATCTCTATTTGTCTCGATGTAGCCGCAAATGAGCTTAAAAAACAAAAGACTATAGAATATTATTTAAATTTAATTAAAAAATATCCAATTAAATCTATAGAAGATCCATTTGCCGAAGATGACTGGGACTCTTGGAATAAACTTAAAAAAAATACAAACATTCAAATCGTAGGTGATGATTTATTTGCAACAAATATAAAAAGACTGCAAAAGGGTATAAATGAAAAATCTGCTAATTCAATTTTAGTAAAATTAAATCAAATAGGTACTTTAAGCGAAACCTTAGATGTAATTAATTTGGCACATAAAAACGGTTTTAAAACGATAATTTCTCACCGTTCAGGCGACTCAGAAGACACCTTCATAGCGGATTTAGCAGTTGCGACAAGATCGTCCCAAATAAAGACAGGTTCTTTAGCTCGATCAGAGAGGGTATCTAAATATAATCGATTACTTAGAATAGAAGAGAAACTTGGAAATTCTGCAAAAATGGCTAAAATCTAATAATGAAATTTTTACATGTTTTAAAAAGAAAAAAATTTTTATTTATTAACATATTCCTTTTTTCTTATATTTTAATAAATTTTTTTGATGGAGACAGAGGTTTGTTTTCTTATTTAGACAAAAAAAAACAAAAAGAAAACCTAATCGTCAAAAAAGAGAGTCTAATTAAAAATTTGGACGTCTTAGAAAATAAAAATAAACTTTTGACCGAAAATATTAATTTTGATTTTTTAGATATGTTAATTAGGGAAAAATTAAAATTTGGTCATCCAAATGAAGTAGTAATAAAATTAAATGAGTAAAATTAGACACCCAGAAAAAGTAAATAAACCAAATAATCCAATTAAAAAAAAACCACAATGGATAAGATCAAAAATTATTGATAGCCAAATTTTTTTTAAAACAAAAGAAATTGTAAATAAAAATAATTTAAATACAGTTTGTCAGGAAGCAAATTGTCCAAATATTACTGAATGTTGGAGTAAAAAACATGCAACATTTATGATAATGGGAGATACTTGCACTAGAGGATGCGCTTTCTGTGATGTAAAGACCGGAAAGCCTGGTAAGCTAGATATTTTAGAACCATTTAAAATCTCAAAAGCTGTAAAGGAATTAAATCTAAATCATGTAGTTATTACTTCAGTTGATAGAGACGATCTAGAAGATGGAGGTTCAAATCATTTTAAAAAAGTAGTATTAGAGACAAAAAAAAATAATCCCAATACAACCATTGAAGTATTAACCCCTGATTTCTTAAGAAAAGGTGATGCTTACAAAAAAGTTTTGGAGTCTTCACCCGATGTTTTTAATCACAATATTGAGACAGTACCAAGTCTTTATACTATAGTTAGACCAGGGTCTCGATATTTTGCCTCATTAAAATTATTGGAGTCAGTTAAAAAAATAATACCAAAAACTTTTACAAAATCTGGATTAATGGTTGGGCTAGGTGAAAAATATCAAGAGATCATACAGGTTATGGACGACCTAAGAGCAGCAAATGTAGATTTCTTGACAATAGGACAGTATCTTCAACCATCATCTAAACATTATCCTCTTCAAAGATATTACAAACCGTACGAATTTACGGAATTAAAAAACATAGCTTTGTCAAAAGGATTTTTATTAGTAGCTTCATCTCCATTAACAAGATCTTCTTATCATGCTGACGAAGATTTTAAAAAACTAAAGAACCTAAGAGATAAGCAAATTAAATGCCAAGTGCTGCAATAAAAAAAATTATTCCTTGTAAAAAAAAAGATCTTATAAACATGATACTCGATATTGAGAAATATCCAGAGTTTGTACCGTGGTGCTTAAATGGAAAAATTCATAGAAAAAAAGATTTGAGTGATATGATCGAAATAGAAGCTGACTTAACAGTTGGAAAAAAATTTATCAATCAAACTTACAAGAGTCACGTTACTTATTATAAGGCTAAGGACAAAATTATTGTAAATAATATTGGTGGCCCATTAAAACATTTAAACAATGTATGGAACATCAGAGAGATCAACAATCAAAGTGAGATTGATTTTAAAATCGACTTTGAGATAAAAAATGTTTTTTACAATATGATCATGAAAAAATCTTTTGACCATGGCCTTGAAACTATTGCTAATGCTTTTGAAGAAAGAGCAATTAGCTTATTTAAGAGTATTTAAAATTAATTCTAAAGATTTTTTGACAGCTGCTTTTTGAATATTTAAACGTCCATTTTTCTTAAAAAAAAACTTATTTATTCTAACTTTTTTACCATTTTTTACACCAATATAAACCAATCCTACTGGCTTTTGCTTAGTTCCCCCTCTGGGACCAGCTATACCTGTTATAGACACTGAAACATTGCTTTTACTTATTTTAGCTAAATTATTTACCATGGATAAACAACATTGAATACTAACCGCACCATATTGTTTAATAATTTTTTTTGGAACCTTTAATAGCTTACTTTTAGATTGGTTAGAGTATGTCACTAAACCCATAGTAAATATTTTAGAAGCACCGCTCATCGAAGTAATTTCACTTGAAAGCTTCCCGCCCGTGCAAGACTCAGCAATAGATAGTTTATGTCTTTTATTCTTTATTATTTTTATTATTTGTTTGGTTAATTTTTTCATCATAAAAAGAAAGCTTTTCCAACCATAAATAGCACAAGACAGATGACCACATAAAATCCAGCTAAAATATCGTCAAATAAAATACCAAAAGTATTTTTATATTTTTTATCAATATAATCTATTGGAAAGGGTTTTAATCCGTCAAACAATCTAAATAAAAGAAAAAACCAAAAATAAATTTGTAGAGTTTCTATTGAAGAATTTGATATATCAGAATGAAAAAGTTCATATAATATTACAGGTATTGATTGACCAATAAATTCATCAATAACTATTTCCTGCGGATCTTTATCCTTAAACTGGTTCAAGCAAGACTTAATTGCAAAAAAAGAATAAAACAAAATACACAATATTAATATCAAGACTATTGGTACTGGAGCTTTCAATATATGAATAATTAAGAATAAAAATATTGTTGTAAATAAAGATGCCCAAGTACCTCTGTATTTTTCAATTGAGTCCCCAAAAATAAAAAGAGTTATAAAATAATAATTTAATTTACTAATCATATTTAATTACGGAAGCTATTACCTCGGTTGCAATAGCTTTTTCTTTTCCAATAACACCTAATTTTTCTGTTGTTTTTCCTTTAATATTAATTTTATTTTTTGAAATTTTACAAATTTTAGAAATATTATTTATCATTTTACTTTTATATTTTTTAATTTTAGGTGTTTGGGTAATTATATTAATATCTAAATTATTTAAATAGTATCCTTTATAATTAATTTGGCCTATGACTTTTTTTAATAAAATTGTTGATCTTATATCTTTAAATTTTTTATTCTTATCAGAAAACATTTCTCCGATATCTCCCATATTACACGCACCAAGAATAGCATCCGTTATGGCATGTAAAACAGGATCTCCATCAGAATGTCCTAATGTTCCAAGTTTTGATTTTATTTTTAATCCAGCTAAGTATAGTTTTCTTTTGCTAACTAATCTATGTACATCAAACCCTATTCCAAAATTCAATTTATTTTTAAGAATTGTTTTAAGTAATAAAAGGTCATTATGATTTGTAATTTTAAAATTGTTTTTTTCACCGTCAATAAGTTTAATTTTTTTTAATGTATGTACTAAAGAAAGATCATCATCTTTATACGCATATTTATTTTTTGTATGAAGGTTGAATATCTCATTAAATTCAAATGATTGCGGTGTTTGAGTTAGAAAAAAATTGTTTCTAGTCAGGTTCAATATTGATTTATTTCCTATATATTCTTTTAATGCATCTTGAATATCAATTTTAGGAATAACATTATATAATTTTGAAAATTTTATAATTTTTTTGATAAGTTCAAGTGAAAAATTAGGTCTTGCCGCATCATGAATAAGAACATTTTTACATTTAATTTTATTTTTTTTTATATATTTAAGAGCAATTAATGTTGAATTTTGTCTTGAGTTACCACCGATTACTGTTGAAAAACTGTAATTGTTAATTTTATTGATATATTTTTTATGCTTTTTATTTACAACAACAATAATCTTTTTTATTTCTTTAATTTTCTTAAATTTTCCTAATGAGTACTCTAGAAGTGTTTTTTCACCAATTTTAACGTAAGGTTTTGGTAAAGATGATCTAAATCTTTTACTATTACCAGCTGCTAATAAAATTAAGCAAAAACTCATTATATTAATTTACCCTATATTTATGTAAGTTAGTAAAAAAATTAAAAATGATTAAAACTATCAAAAATTTTAAATGGTTTTTTGGTGTTTCCTTCATGTGTGTTTTGTTGGGCGTATTCACCTTTATAACTTTTATAAATCAGAATTTTATTTTTTTAAATGAAAATAATCTTCAATATCTCTTAATTTTAGATGTTACTTTATTAATTATTTTCTTGATGCTGCTGATCAAAGAAACATCAAAGCTATTTTCTGAATATTCATCAAAAAAAACTGGGTCTCAGACAAGTTTTAACTATGTAATACAGTTTTCTTTGTTTGCTTTTATTCCATCATTGATAGTAGCCATTTTTTCTCTATTATTATTCAACATAGGTTTGCAAAAATATTTTGACCAAAAAATAACATCAGCTGTAAACAATTCTTACGAAGTTGCTAAAAAGTATATAGAAGAGTCAAAAAGATCAGTCGAGGCAGATATATTTTTAATAAGTTTAGATTTAAACAATTATTATAATGTTTTTTTTTCAAACCAGTCTCAATTTAAAAAATTTGTTAGAACACAAAGACTCTTAAGAAAAATTGATGAAATTTACTTAATTGATAGTGCTGGTACTATTTTAATTAAAGATGTGAATAATCCAGAAAGTGAATTTAAAATACCATCTGATGATTACTTTAACCAGGCACTAGAAGGAAAACCAGTTTCAATTGATCGATCAGGGGAAAAAAAAGCAGCGTTCATGATCAAGTTAAATAACTACATTGATACATATCTTTATATTGCAAAAAATGTTCAACCTCAGTTATTAAATTATCTTGATCAAACAGAACAAGCTGTAAATTTCTATTACACAGTAGAAAATAATAGAACAGGAATAAAAATTACTTTTGCAATTATTTACATCATAGTTATTTCAATGCTGCTTTTCCTAACAATTGTTTTAGCCATAGCATTTGCTGGTAGGTTGACTAAACCTATAGTAAATTTAATTTCGGCCTCGAAAGATATTAGCTCTGGTCATTTAGATAGTAAAGTCCCCGAAATAGAGTCCGATGAAGATATTAAAACTCTTAATGAAAATTTTAATAACATGATAGATAGATTAAAAACACAACAAGATAAACTATTAATAGCTGAAAGATTTTCAGCATGGGAAACAGTAGCTAGAAAATTGGCGCACGAAATAAAAAATCCATTAACCCCAATTCAATTATCCATTGATAGATTAAAAGACAAATATGCAAGTAAAATGAAAGATGATAAAAATGAGTTTAATAAATATCTTGAAACTATTAATAGACAAATTGTTGATATTAAAAAACTTTTAGACGAATTTTCAGGTTTTGCAAGAATGCCTTCTCCAATATTAAAGAAAATAAATGTATTAGATGTGCTAAGTAGATCAATTGAATTTTATAAAATGTCACATAAAAATTTTCATATAAATTTAAATGCTAATTTAAAGGAAAAATATTTGATAGAAGGTGATAGCGAACAATTATATAGAGCTTTTATAAATTTAATAAAAAATTCTATGGAAGCTATAGAGGAAAAGAAACAAAAAGATGAGAATTTACTTGGTAAAATTGATGTAGAAATACATAAAAATAATGAATATATAGAGATCAAAATGCTAGATAACGGTGCGGGCTTTAAAGACACAAAAGATATATTGAAGCCTTATTACACTACTAAAAAAGATGGCACAGGTTTGGGTTTACCAATTGTATCAAAAATAATTAACGAGCATAAAGGTGAAATTAAATTTTTGAAAAATCCGAATGGAGCTGAAATATATATTAATATTCCATCATATAAATGAAAAACGAAGTTCTTATAATAGACGATAATTTTGATATCCGAAATTTGGTTTCAAATCTTCTCAAAGATAAAAATTACGATATTCGTGAAGCAGCGAATTATGACCAAGCAGTTTCTGAAATTGATAAGAAATTACCTGATCTTGCAATTATCGATGTAAAACTAGATAAGGGTGACAAGGATGGGATTGATTTATTAAAAAAAATTAAAACAATGAGTGATCTTGTGCCTGTTATAATCATATCAGGTCATGCAAATGTAGAAATGGCTGTTGAGGCACTGAAATTAGGAGCTTATGAATTTATTACTAAGCCTTTTGCAGCAGAGCAATTATTAAATTTTGTTAATAGGGCGTTAGAAAATATAAATTTAAAGAAAGAAAACAAACAGTTAGAAAATAAACTTTTTCACTCTTTTGATTTGATTGGAGAAAGTAATCAAATTTCTAAGATTAAAAAAATGATATCAAAACTCTCCTCTACTGAAAGTCGGATCTTAATAACTGGTCCAACTGGATCTGGTAAAGAGCTAGTAGCAAGAAAGATTCACAAAAATTCTCCTAGATCTAAAGATCCTTTTGTAGTTTTAAATGGCGCTTTACTTCAACCAGATAATTATGAACAAGAACTTTTTGGAAGAGAAAACAATGATGGTACAATAAATTATGGTTTTTTAGAAAAAGCTAAAAATGGTACTTTATTAATAGACGAAGTGTCGGAAATACCACTAGATACACAAGCAAAAATACTCAGAGTTTTAATTGATCAAAAATTTAAAAGAATAAATGGTACCAAAGATATTAATGTCAATATAAGGATAATATCTTCTACTTCAAAAAATTTAAAAGATGAGGTTGCCATAGGAAATTTTAGAGAGGACCTTTATCATAGATTAAATGTTGTACCAATAGAAATTCCACATCTGAATACACGAACAGAAGACATACCGACCCTTATAAAATATTTTCAAAAAAAGATTTCTGAAATTAATGGAATTCCGGAGATAGAGATAGATACAAATGATGAACTTTTATATTCTTATAATTGGCCTGGAAATGTTAGAGAATTAAGAAATTTAGTGGAAAGAATATCAATTTTATCTCAAAATGAAAATAAACAAAACATTGGAAGATTTTTACACGAAATTCTTAGTAAAAATTCTTCCGATAGCATACAAGACACAAGTGTTTCTTTATCATTTCCTCTTAAACAAGCTAGAGAAAACTTTGAAAAAAATTATCTTTTAAACCAACTTAAAAAAAATAAGGGAAATGTATCTAAAACTGCAGAATTTATTGGAATGGAAAGATCTGCTTTACACAGAAAACTTAAGTCATTAGGTATCAAAGGTATAAATTAATCATGAATATTATAATATGTGGTGCCGGCATGGTCGGCTTTTCAATTAGCAAGCAATTACAAGCACAAGGGCACTCAGTTACAGTTATTGATCAATCCTCTGAAGATATCAAAAAAATTAATGATACCCAGGATGTAAAAGGCATTGTAGGTAGAGCTACATTTCCATCTGTTCTTGAAAATGCAGGAGCAAAAGATGCCGATATGATAATAGCCGTAACAAGAAATGACGAAACAAATATGATTATTTGTCAAATAGCTAGCTCATTATTTAACATATCAAAAAAAATTGCCAGAATAAGATCTCAAGAATTTTTAGAGGGAAAATGGAGTAAACTATATAGCAAATCTAATATTCCAATTGATGTAATTATATCCCCAGAAAGAGAGGTTGCTAAAACCCTTTACAGGAAACTCGAAGCTCCAGGTGCATTAGACAACGTCCCTTTTGTAAAAGATAAAGTAAAATTATTAGAAATTATAATTGAAAATAAATGTCCAATAGCAAATATACCTTTAAAAGATCTTACAAAAAAATTTCCAGAATTTAAGGCGCACATTTTTGGTGCACTTAGAAAAGATTCCTTTGTTTTTCTTAAAAAAGACGACAAAATGAAAATAGGTGATAAAATTTATGCGGTTGTTAGCACCGATCAAATAAATAATCTTTTATCTGTTTTTGGACATGATGAAAAATTTGCAAAAAAAATTCTTATTATCGGTGGTGATAATATCGGACTACACCTTGCAAAATTATTAGAATCTACTGAAGGATTAAGAACAAAAATTATAGAAAAAAATAAAATTCGAGCAGAACAAATAGCTGGAGAACTTTCATCTGCTATTGTCATATGTGGAGATCCGCTTGATGAAAAAATTCTTAAGGAAGCAAACATTGAAGAAATAGAAACTGTTTTTGCTTTAACAGACGATGACGAGGATAACATAATGGCTTGTGTACTTGCAGAAAAGTATACACCTTCTAAAAGAACTATAGCCATTATTAACAAGCATAACTACCACCTTTTGCAAGAGTCTCTTAAGATTGATGATTTGGTTGATCCTAGAATGACAACAGTTTCTACAATTATGAAGCATGTTCATATGGGAACAATAGATACCGTTTATACTTTGTTAGATGGACAATACGAATTTTTAGAAGCAAAAATTCTAGAAACATCCGAACTAGTAAATAAATCAATCAAAGATTCTAATTTGCCAGAAGAGGTTAGGGTTGGTGCTATTGTTAGAAAAGATAAAGTTTTAATGCCAAAATCAAATTTTATTTTTGAAAAAGATGATATTGTAGTACTCCTATCAAAACGAGAACAACTTAAAGAAGTTGAAGATATTTTTAGAATAACTTCTTAAAAATAATGAATATTAAATCTTGCTTGTATTTTCTTGGATTAAGCTTCTTTCCAATAAGTTTGATGTCACTAATAAATATTTTCTATTCATTGTACTTTAATTATTTGAAAAATGTTAATTCTTATTTAATAACTTTAATTTTATCATTAATTATTGGCTTAGCCTTTTTTTATTTAGGAAGAAAAGAAAAAGATAATATTAATATTTACGAACAATTATTTTTAATTTTTTTAGTTTATTTTTTGATATCTTTTTTTATATCAATTCCTTTTTACCTAAGTTCGTATAATTTAACATTTATAAATTCATATTTTGAAGCAGTGTCAGGATTAACAGGAACTGGCTTTTCTACATTTGAATATATTAAAAGTTTAGACTCACCGTTAATTTTATGGAGATCTTCCTCACAATGGATAGGAGGGTTATATTTCTTAATATTTCTAATATTAATTTTTTCTAATAAACAAATGAGTTTTAAAATGATTAATCTTACTTTTAGTCTTGAAAATAAGATAAATTTTTCATCTAATCTTTTCTCTGTTACAAATAGAATTTTTTTAATTTATTTATCACTTTCAATATTAATTTTTTCTTTATTCTTATTTTCAGGTATTAGACTATTTGATAGTTTAAATTTAAGTATGACAGTAGTGTCTTCGGGAGGCTTCCTTCCTACCGACACTTTAAATGATATAATTAAAACTGATCTCCAATCAATTTTTTTATGTTTTGCTTTTTTAGTTTCATTTTTGAATTTTTATTTGTTTTATAATTTTTTTTTAGAAAGAAATAATTTAAAATATCATACGGAAGATTTATACTTAGTTATTTTAGCTGGTATCTTTTCAATAATTTTTTATTTTTCAAACAGTTTAAACGTTTCTTCTGTTCTTGTTAATATTCTAAGTAGTTTAAGTAATTCTGGAATAAGCATGCATGTTGTTCCGGAAAATTATGGATTATACTTTTTGCTTCTTACTATGATAGGAGGTTCTGTTTTATCTTTAACTTCTGGCATTAAATTTTTACGTATTTATATATTAATAAAAGGTTTTTTAATGGAAATTTATAGGCTTGTTAAACCAAACGTCGTTTTAAATACAAAAATAATGTTTTCTAACCATAAAATTAATTCTGAAAATGTCAAAATATCATTTTTAATTTTTATTTTTTTTTTCCTTGGTCTTTTTATTTTAAGCAGTATTTTACTCGTAGACTTTTTAGATTTTGAGAATTCTTTTAAATTATCAATTTTAACTCTAACTAATACTGCATCATCTAATATATATGGGATGAGTGAAATACGCTTTGCTGATTTCTTCACATTTACAAAACTTTCCCTTATTATCTTTATGATAATTGCAAAGGTAGAGTTGCTTGCAGTTTTTATATTAGTTAAAAAGGTATTTTTTAAAGATTAGCTTATGGAAAAAATAGTTATTATTGGAGCTGGGTCTATGGGTACAGCTTTTGCATACCCTTGTGCTGACAACAAACACGATGTAAATGTTGTTGGCACACATTTAGAAAATCAAACTATAGATGGATTGAATAAAAACCGTTTTCATCCAGGTCTTAACTTAGAAATAATTAATGATATTAAATTTTTTAAGCATGAAAATATTAAAGAAGTTTTTAAAAAAAAACCGGACTTAATCGTTGTTGGTGTAAGTTCAAAAGGAATTAATTGGATTGCAGATGAATTGAAAAAAATTTCTACGGACGATCATTTGCCTAAACTTTTGATGTTGACCAAGGGTTTGAGTATAAATGGAGATAAATATGAACTTCTTGTTGATAAATTAGAAAGACTATTAGTTAGTAAAGGAATTAAAAATATAAATTTATCTGCAGTCGGAGGTCCGTGTTTAGCACAAGGTTTAGCTAATCGTGTTCATAGTAGTGTGGTTATTGCAAATAAAAAAATCAAAAATGCAAATTTATTATGTTCAATCCTTTCAAATGATTATTATCATGCATCCCCATCCTCAGATATTAATGGTGTTGAGGTTTGTGCAGCGATAAAAAACATTTTTTCAATGATAATTGGTGCTGCTTCTGGTCTAAACAAAACTAAGTCAAAAGGAAATTTATACTTAAATACTTCGGCAGCCCTAATAAAACAGTCTATTTATGAAATGGAAATTTTCTCAGAATTCTTAAAAGGAAAAAAGGAAACAGTTAAAGGATTGGCAGGTCTCGGAGATCTGTATGTAAGTGTGGCAGGTGGCAGAAATAGTAAGATGGGAGCACTTTTAGGAGAAGGTATAGTTTTTTCTGAAGCAAAGAAAGATAAAATGCCCAATGTAACAGTTGAAGGTGCTGATTTAATTTTTGAAATCGGTAAAAAAGTTAAAAAAGATTTTGATGAAAAAAAACTTCCTTTAATGATTGCAATGATTAATGCTATTTTGAATGATAAAAAATTAGATATTAAATGGAAAAATTTCAATAAATGAAACTTTTAATTTCATACATTTTTTTATTAATTGCAATTATTTCTGGTATCATTGCAAATGGCTTCTACTTAAAATCGAGTGAGGGTTTTACAAAAGTAATGCCAAGTATATTTGGTTCTGCAATAATATTATTAGCTTATTTTTCACTTTCAAAAGCCATGGAAAATATACCAATTGGGTTTACATATGCAACCTATGGAAGTTTAACTACTATTGGAGCTTTATTATTTGGAATATTTAAATTCAATCAAAGTCCAAACATTTATTCCTTGATTGGCATTTTTTTTATTTTAATCGGAGTTGTTCTAGTAAATTATTTTGGTAGTGTTTCATGATGAAAACTGTATTTTTTTCTCAAGTTGTGATAGTATTTATATATTTTTAATTGATGATAAAAATTGGAATAAATGGTTTCGGAAGAATTGGTAGGCTTATCCTAAGAGCCTTATTAGAAAATTATAAAGATAAAATTCAAGTTGTTGCAATAAATGACCTTGGTTCAATCGAAACTAACGCTCATCTTATAAAATATGATAGTACACATGGTACTTTAAGTGATGATGTAAAAACATCAAAAGATGGTTTTGAAATATCAAATCAAAAAATAAAAGTTTTTGCTGAAAAAGATCCTAGTAAAATTTCTTGGGGAAATGTTGGTGCAGATGTAGTTTTGGAATGCACTGGTATATTTCTAGATAAATCTTCCGCAGCAAATCATATAAAAGGCGGAGCAAAAAAAGTTGTTATTTCTGCTCCAGGTAAAGATGTTGATTTTACAATAGTACAAGGTGTAAACAGCAAAGATTTAAAAAAAGATCACAATATTATTTCAAACGGATCATGTACAACAAATTGTCTCGCACCTGTGGCTAAGGTATTAGAGGATAATTTTGGTATTGAGTATGGTTATATGACGACAATACATAGTTATACTGGAGATCAAAAATTATTAGATACACTTCATAAAGATTTAAGAAGAGCAAGATCAACAGAAGGTGCAATGATACCAACATCAACAGGTGCCGCTAAA